>Ga0209819_10000051_pt1 | contig 37161 bp, 32 predicted proteins | sample PPLLak2March2015_FD_187248 | JGI IMG/M metagenome (GOLD analysis project Ga0209819, IMG submission 187248) | Freshwater sediment microbial communities from Prairie Pothole Lake near Jamestown, North Dakota, USA - PPLs Lake P7 Core (1) Depth... | ecosystem: Environmental > Aquatic > Freshwater >... | reverse complement strand
AGCATAAATATTTATTACTGCCGGACCTTTAAACTCGTTTGCGGCTATTATTGCCCTGTAAAAATGGTCTATATTTGATGTTACTGTCTGGGCAAAGAAAACTTCAGTATATAAAGAGCATATTTCAGCCCCCCTGTTGTCATATCCCAATTTATCTAATATTAATATTTTGATATCTAAGCCGCTTTTTAATAAATTTGATAAAGCATTTATTCCTTTTTCGGTAAATCTGCTGTTCCTTGAAATAACCCAGAGCTTTTTATCATTCAGTTCCTGCTGGTTCCATCTTGCTCTTATACCCATTGCATTGCTCCAGATGCCTGAATGTGAAGAATTTAATACGGGGACTAAATACGGATTATATGGATATTCAAGTGAATATTCGAATATACATCCTGTTTCATTTATGATACCGATATTTTCTTTGCCGTATTTTGCACCTGTTACAGCAAGCATCATCCTGATTGGTGAAGCTTCGCCGCATCCTTTGCATGAGCATGTACCGCCTGTATATAATAGAGAAGCTGGATTCAGCATCAGGTCTTTTGGCTCATTTTCATCTATATATAAAGCGTCAGTATCCGGTAATTTCCGGAAAAAATTGAATATATTATATAATTCATCTAACCTTGCTTCATCTTTTTCTACTGTACTTAAAGCAGATTCTTTACATATTTTTACACATAAACCGCAACCCTTACATTTATCAGGGTCTATGGCTAATATAAATTTACCCGCTTCAGCTTTTCTCTTCTTTGCTATTTTACTGAACTTTTCCGTTACTGCAAACTGCAAATTAAAAAGTTTCACTTCCTCATTATCTTTAGCATAAATATCTATATTATCTTCAACATCACTGCCGGGTACAACTTTAGCTTTAATGGCATTATCGGGACAGAGATTAACACAATCCATGCATCCGGTGCAGTTAGCCGAATTAAACAAAGGAATCCGCGCGGCAATACTGCATACACTTCTTTTTCCTGCCGTACCTGCCGGAACTTCACTGCGGGCAAAAAAATGATAAGCAGCAAGGCATTCATCTGCATTGCCGTTATTGTATGCATCAATTACGATCTCATCAAATTCGTTGGGATCTATAATCTCATGCGTAAGCTTTATTTTTAATTCTTCTTCTAACATTTATGTGAACATATTCCCGCGAAAGCGGGAATCTCTTTATCTCTATTGACATGTCCGTTTGTTCATCCGTATCATTGTTAAGATTCCCGCTTTCGCGGGAATGCATTTATCACAGCGTTAAACCGTGTTCTACTCCTACTACAAAGAACTTTTTACCATTATCTATCATATTTTTAATGATAGTTTCAAAATTATTATTGTTTATTGCTCTTCCGCCGAGACCATATACACAAGAATATATTCCGGGTATGGTCTTAATCTTTTTATTTATAAAAGCATCTGCGAAAGAGCTTTTTATTTCTGTTGTTAAATGATTATCTCCTGCAAGGGGATTATCGGTTCTTTCAATTACCGTAATTCCTTTTACATGTGATAGTGCTTTAATAATTTCATCTTTCGGGAATGGTCTGTAACAGGTAATATTTAATACACCTGCTTTAATATTTTTTTCTCTCAGCCATTTTACAGCAGAAATTGCATTTGCCATTCCGCTTCCTAATCCTAATATTGCATATTCCGCATCATCAAGCATGAATTTTTCAACCAAACCGTACCTGCGTCCTGTTAATCCATAATATTCTTCCATTACATTACTTAAAATGCCGGGTACTTTTTCATAATAATCACGCTGTGCGATTCTGCCCTTCATATAGCTGTCTTGCTTCTGCAAAACCCCAGTCATAATTGGATTTGCCGTATCAAAGAAGTTTACAAGCTTACTCTCCGGTTTATCAATGAACTCCATCATTAGCTCTTTCTCGGGGAGAAGAATTTCTTCTGCATTATGAGTAGTGATAAATCCATCCTGTATACAAAGAAATGGTGTAAATGAATCTTCTGCAGTACGTCTGGCAATTAATGCAAGGTCTGCTGCTTCCTGGACATTCTTTGCAAAAAGCATTCCCCATCCGGAGTCGTTAACTGCCATTACATCATCATGTCCCGCATTAATATTGATACTTTGAGATGTTAATGCTCTTGCACCAACATGAAAAACACAGGGCAGACGCTTGCCTGCGATTGTGAATAATACTTCTTTCATTAATACTAAGCCTTGCCCGGAAGTAAAATTAGATACTCTCCCTCCGGCAAGTGCGAAACCTTCACATGCTGATGCTGAGTTATATTCGGTATCAGATTCAATGAAGCTTATATTTTCGTTCCAGAGATTTTTTTGTCCGTTTGCGGCTGCGAGTTTATAAAGAGAGTATATTTTATCGGAAGGAGTTATAGGATAAGCACAGCTTCCCTGGGTTATGTTTGTTTCAACCCATGCGGCAGCTTCGCTTCCGTCTTTATTACTCCTTATCCCGGGATATTTGAGTTCTTTACCCGGAAGCTTAACTCTTTTTAAATTTTTACCATTCCTGTTTTTCAATTGTATAGTATCAGGTATTTTTACGCTATTCTAAAAAAAAGAACTTATACGTATCTTAAAAAAACTTTTGCTAATCACCTCATTTAATTTCGAATTTCGAATTGTTAATTGCGGTTTTTTTGAAAAATTGATTCATTAAGAAAATTCAATCTGAAAAATCTGATGAATCTGACACATCTGATAAATTGATAAATCAATTCGCAATTAACAATTAGAAATTGCCTTATTTAAATGTTGTTAATGCCTTCATATAATTGGCTCTTTCAAAAGCGGCAGGGTTAGCTACCGATTTATGGCTCATGCTTCCGCGCATTTGCTCAATAGATTCGTATTCATGTTTCTCCATCCAGTCTTCAATATCATTTAATAAACTCTTAATATGACCGGTACCAAACATATGCAACGCTGCAAATATCTGGGTTACATTTGCTCCGACCATCATCATTTTTAAAACATCTTCAGCACTGTGAATACCGCTGGTTGCTGCCATATCTGCTTTAATTTTGCCATACAAAATTGCAATCCATCTTAAAGGCAATCTCATTGACTGCGGATTGCTGAAAAGTACATTCGGAATTACTTCAAGCGCTTCCAAGTCAATATCCGGCTGGTAAAATCTGTTAAATAAAACTAATCCATCTGCGCCGTTATCATCAAGCTGTTTTGCAAATCCGGCAAGTGAACTGAAATAAGGGCTTATTTTCATTGCAACCGGAATTGAAACGGTTGATTTAACCGAACGAAGGATATCAATATATATTTTCTCTATATCAGCAGATGTTTTATTCAGGTCTGCTGCGAGCAGATAAATGTTCAACTCTAATGCATCTGCACCGGCTTGTTCTATTTTCTTCGCATATTCTGTCCATCCGCCGGGTGTTGAGCCGTTTAAGCTTCCAATAATTGGTATATCAACTGCTTCTTTTGCTTTTCTTATATGCTCAAGATATTCTTCAGGTCCAAGATGATAATCATCTGCTTCCGGAAAATATGATGTTGCTTCAGCATGAGAATCCTGTGTAGTTGAAGTGTAATGATGAAGCTCAAGTGCGTCATGAGTCAACTGCTCTTCGAATAATGAATACATCACAATAGCAGAAGCACCGGCGTCTTCCATTTCTTTTATTTTACCAATACTTTTTGAAAGGGGAGATGCTGATGGAACTAATGGGTTCTTTAATTTGAGTCCCAGATATGTTGTGCTGAGGTCCATTTTATTTTATTTTTTAAATCTATAAAAAATTTTGAAACTGCCTCAATTTAAGCAGCACAGATTAAAGTGTCTGTGCTGCCGTATTGAGACAATCTTATGTTTATTTAAATCTTACTTTTTATTACTGCTGCTGCTTGTTTCAAAGCACCGTCGCCATTACCGTTTTTGGATATCTTTTCATATTCTTCTACAAGTCCTTCATACATTTTCCAGCGTCCGTTTACATCTTCCTGTGCTAATTTCATTAATTTTTCTGCTTCTTCCGGATGGCTCTTGGTTAACATCTTGTATCTTGTTTCCATATAAGCATAATCCTTTAAGGGGATTTTTGGAGCTTTGGAATCAAGCTTGAACGGATTCTGTCCCTGTGCCGCCAGCTCAGGATTGAACCTGAATAAAGGCCAATGACCTGATTCAACTGCTGCTTTTTGATTTGACATTCCCTTCATCATATCTATACCATGAGCAATGCAATGACTGTATGCTATTATGAGTGAAGGTCCGTCATATGCTTCAGCTTCCATGAAAGCACGGACTGTCTGTGTATCGCTTGCACCCATTGCAACTCTTGCCACATAAATATTACCATAGCTTACTGCAAGCATTGCAAGGTCTTTCTTCGGCATTGGTTTTCCAGCTGCTGCGAATTTTGCAACTGCGCCTCTTGGTGTTGATTTAGACATCTGTCCGCCTGTATTTGAATATACTTCAGTATCAAGTACAAGAACATTAACATTTTTGCCTGATGCAAGAACATGATCTAATCCGCCGTAACCGATATCATATGCCCAGCCGTCACCGCCCATTATCCATACCGATTTCTTTACAAGATAATCTGCGATAGATAGAAGCTGTTTTGCTTCATCCGATTTCATGTCCATAAGCTTCTTCTTCAATATCTCAACTCTTTCACGCTGTTCATATATTGCCGGTTCATCTTTCTGCTCTGCATTTATGATTTCATTTGCGAGGTCTTCGCCAACTTCACCTGCTAATTTTGCAAGAAGCTGTTTTGCATTTTCATTATGGCTGTCTATTGCAAGTCTGAAACCAAATCCAAACTCAGCATTATCTTCGAATAATGAATTTGACCATGCCGGTCCTTTGCCGTCTTTGTTCTTTGCCCACGGCGTTGTAGGTAAGTTACCTCCGTATATCGATGAACATCCGGTTGCATTTGCAACTAACATCCTGTCCCCGAATAACTGGCTTGCCAGCTTGACATAAGGAGTTTCACCGCATCCAGAACATGCTCCGGAATATTCGAATAACGGCTGCAGGAACTGCGATTCTTTTATATTAGAATGATTTAATTTATTCCTGTCTATCTCAGGCAAATTAAGGAAGAATTCAAGGTTTTCTCTTTCCTGGACTCTTATCGGGAGCTGTTCACCAAGGTTAAGAGCTTTTAATCTTGTTTCTTTTTTATTTTTAGCAGGACATATTTCAACACAAATTCCGCATCCCGTGCAGTCTTCAACTGCTACCTGTATTGTATAAGCATGACCTTCGCCAATTTCTTTTCCTTTGAATTTCATTGATTGGAAAGTTGCAGGTGCATCTTTCAATAATGCTTCGTCATATACTTTTGCCCTTATTGCTGCATGCGGGCAAACGATTACGCATTTATTACACTGGATACAAATTGACTGTTCCCAAATAGGAACTTCAAGTCCAATGTTTCTTTTTTCCCACGCTGCTGTTCCAACAGGATATGTTCCGTCTGCAGGCATTAAACTTACAGGTACGAAATCTCCTTTACCGTCAATTAATCTTGAAGTTAATTGTTTCACAAATTCAGGTGCATTACCTGATACAGGAGGCAGGAACTGCAGACTGCTTGTTACATTTGCAGGTACTTCAACTTCGAATAAATTCTCAAGTGTTTTATCTACTGAATCAAAATTCATCTGAACAATTTTTTCACCCTTATTGCCATATGTCTTTTTAATAGCCTTCTTAATTGATTCAATTGCTTTATCCCTTGGTAAAATATTCGATATTGCAAAGAAACAAGTCTGCATTATTGAGTTGATTCTGACTCCCATTCCTGTTTCATTTGCAACTTTATACGCATCAATGATATAAAATTTAATATTCTTTTTGATTATATCTTTTTGAATCTTTTCAGGAAGCGATTCCCAAACTTTATCTTTCGAAATCTGCGTATTTAAAAGGAATGTTGCTCCGTTTACTGCATCTTCAAGTATATCCATTTTTTCAAGGAATACCTGCTGATGGCAGGCAACGAATTTCGGATTATTTATCAAATAGGTTGAACGGATTGGTCTCGGTCCAAACCTTAAATGTGATGTTGTTGTTGAACCTGATTTTTTTGAGTCATATACAAAATAACCCTGTGCAAAGAAATCGGTTTCTTCACCGATAATTTTTATAGAATTTTTATTTGCACCAACCGTACCATCTGCACCCAATCCATAGAATTTACCTCTGAATGTTTCTTCAGGTTCAATTGATAGTCTTGGGTCCCATGGGATGGAAGTATTTGTTACATCATCAATAATACCGATTGTAAAGTGATTTTTCGGTCTTTCATTTTTCATTTCATCGAAAAGCGATATTACCATTGCAGGAGAGAACTCCTTTGATGATAACCCGTATCTTCCGCCGGTAATTTTCGGGAATGAATGTAATTTCAAATCACCGTTGTTATAAGTTTCAGTTACAGCATTTACAACATCAAGATACAGAGGCTCGCCTGCAGAGCCGGGCTCTTTGGTTCTGTCCAATACAGCAATAGATTTTACTGTCGGGGGCAAGGCTTCCATTAAATGCTTGTTTGAAAACGGTCTGTATAAACGAACTTTAATAAGTCCGACTTTCTCTTTCTTTTCAGTTAGATACTCGATAGTTTCGTGAGCGGTTTCAGCACCTGAGCCCATCATAACTATTACTCTTTCTGCTTCCGGGTCGCCTACATAATCAAATAATTTATACTGTCTGCCTGTGATGCCGGCAAACTTATCCATTTGCTTTTGTACTATATCCGGGCAAGCATCATAATATTTATTTACGGTTTCTCTTCCCTGGAAGTAAACATCAGGGTTTTGTGCCGTTCCTCTCATTACCGGATTATCAGGAGTTAAAGCTCTTTTCCTATGGGCAATAACCAGATCATAATCTATCATTTTCAGCATGTCATCATTGCTTAACTGTTCTATTTTCATAACTTCGTGAGAAGTCCTGAAACCATCAAAGAAATGCAGAAACGGAATTCTGCTTTCAAGAGTAGCTGCCTGAGCTATACAGGCAAAGTCCATTACTTCCTGGATTGAATTGGAAGCAAACATAGCAAAACCTGTAGAACGTACAGCCATAACATCACTGTGGTCACCAAATATTGAAAGTGCCTGTGCTGCTATAGACCTTGCTGAAACATGAAATACTGTTGATGTTAGTTCTCCTGCAATTTTGAACATGTTCGGGATCATCAGGAGTAATCCCTGGGATGCAGTAAATGTAGTTGTTAAAGCACCGGATTGTAAAGCGCCATGTACGGCACCGGAGGCACCGCCTTCACTCTGCAATTCGCTTACGGTAGGAATAACCCCCCACAGGTTCTTCCTTTTTGCTGCTGACCAGGCATCGCACCACTCACCCATATTGGATGACGGTGTGATTGGATAAATTGCACAAACCTCGTTCAGATTATAAGCAACATACGCAGCTGCTTCATTACCGTCAATTGTTACTTTTTTCCTATCCACTTTTCTTTTAACTCCGCTAATTATAAAAAAAATTTTATTTATGTTTATTTAAGATTCCATTCCTCATGACAGGAATGGAATCTATCAGATTTTATTAAGCCACTACAAGCTGTTTTCTTACCAGCTCTTGTCCGGCTTCAAGTGCCTGCCTGTTTGCAGGCAGTAAATTATGATATCTTTCGGGCAATACTTTTTTTAATGCCCCAATAATTGAGTCAATCTTCACAACAGGTCTTTTTTCCAAATAACCGCCAAGCATTACCATATTTAATGCTTTGCTGAAATTTAACCTGTTGGCTTCATCTGCTGCCGGTATTGCTATTATTTCGATATCAGTCCTTGTCGGTTTATTGAGAATATTTGTTGAATCGTAAATCAATAACCCGCCCGGTTTCACCTTTGATTCAAATTTATCCATTGAAGGCTGATTCAGTATAATTGCAGTATCATACGATGAAATAATAGGTGAACTGATTTTTTTATCAGAAATGATTGTAATACAGTTTGCAGCTCCGCCTCTCATTTCAGGACCATATGAAGGCATCCATGAAATTTCTTTTCCTTCAAGTGCAGCACCATAAGAAAGAGTCTGTCCCATTGAAAGGACTCCCTGTCCTCCAAAGCCTGATATAATTATTTCTTCTATCATTTTATACTACTCCTTCTTCTATGTCTAAATTTACTAAATCTTCAGGTGCAGGTAACTTAATATCCCCAAGCGGATAAACCTTCAGCATTTCATTTGTAAGGAAATCCTGTGTCTGAAGCGGTGTCATCTTCCAGTTAGAAGGACAGTTACCGACAACTTCTACAAAGGAGGTACCTTTATCAAGCTGCTGGTATTTAAAAGCATTTAATAAAGCCTTCTTTGTCTTTCTCACATTTAAAGGAGAATTGACTGCAGTTCTGGTAACATAAAAAGCTCCCGGAAGCTGTGCGATAAGATTTCCGATTTTTAATGGATGTCCCATTGTTTTTGTATCTCTTCCATAAGGTGAAGTTGTTGTTTTCATTCCTGAAAGAGTAGTTGGAGCCATCTGGCCGCTTGTCATACCATAAACAGCATTATTAATGAAAATTATTGTAATATTTTCACCCCTGTTAATTGTATGTATTGTTTCAGCAGTACCAATGGCAGCAAGGTCTCCATCACCCTGGTATGTGAAAACATACCTGTGAGGAAGAATTCTTTTTATGCCTGTTGCAACAGCAGTTGCACGTCCGTGTGCAGCTTCCTGCATATCGATATCCAGGTAATCATATGCGAATACCGAACATCCAACGGGTGCAACACCGACAGTTTTATCCTGAATGTCTAATTCCTGAACAACTTCCATAAGTAATTTATGGACAGTACTGTGCGCGCATCCCGGGCAGTAGTGCATGTGCCTGTCAACAAGTGTGTAAGGTCTTTCATACACTAATTCATATTCTTCTTCGATGCAAACCTGTTCTGTTTTTGCATCTTCAGAAATTTCTTTATTAATTAAAGTTTCCTCTTGCATAATTTTATTTTATATAAGTTTCTAAATTCTTTAATATTTCATCCGGTCCCGGGATAATTCCGCCCATTCTTCCGTAATGACTTACCGGTACTTTTCCGTTTACAGCAAGCCTTACATCTTCTATCATCTGCCCTGCGTTTAATTCTACGGTTAATATATGTTTTACTTTATCGGCCAGCTTGTTAATTACATCATATGGATATGGATAAAGTGAAATTGGTCTTAATAAACCTGCTTTAATTCCTTTTTCCCTTGCCAGCTCTACAACCTTATGGCTTATCCTTGCTGAAAGTCCGTATGCAACCAATAAATATTCAGCGTCTTCAGTTTGTATTTCTTCGTATCTTATTTCGTTTTCAGAAATCTTTTTATACTTTTCAGTTAATCTTAAGTTTACTTCTTCCATTTTTTCCGGCTGGATATGAAGTGAAGTAATAATATTTCTTTCTTTATAAGGACTCTTACCGGTGGTTGCCCACGGTTTCTGAGGTTTAACTATTTCATGCTGCGGGAAAGTTACTTTTTCCATCATCTGTCCGATTGCACCATCGGATAATATCAATACAGGGTTCCTGTATTTATCGGCAAGCTCAAAGCCAAGGAAAACAAAATCAGCCATTTCCTGGACTGATGAAGGAGCAAGCACTATCAAATGGTAATCGCCATGACCGCCGCCTTTAACAGACTGGAAGTAATCACCCTGTGAGGGCTGTATAGTTCCTAAACCCGGACCACCGCGGTTCACATTTACCAATAAACATGGCAGTTCTGCGGCTGCTATATAAGAAATACCTTCCTGCATTAAGCTTATTCCCGGAGAAGAAGATGAAGTCATCACTCTTCCACCGGCACCGGCTGCACCATAAATCATATTAATTGCTGCAACTTCACTTTCTGCCTGCAAAGGAATTCCATAACGCCCCGGCATTTCACGGGCCAGATATTCCAGTACTTCCGATTGCGGTGTGATGGGATATCCAAAATATGCATCACACTTTGCCTGTATTGCTGCTTCGGCAAGTGCTTCATTGCCTTTCATTAATTTTACTTCTGTTTCCATTATAAATATTCCATCCTTTGCAAATCTTCAACTACCGGATTATCTATTTTTAAATCCATTGAAGATTGTACGTTTTTAATTTCTGCAATTAATTCTTTTTTCTTTTTTGGATTAGTTCTGTAAACTTTAATTACAGCATCAGGACATACAAGAGCACAGTTTACACAGCCGGTACAGTTATCATTTATTGCTACAATATACCTGTAACCTTTGTGGTTTATTTCTTTTGAAAGAACCAGGGCGTCTTCTTTGCACACAACTCTGCACAGTTCGCATCCTTTACATTTTTCAATATCAATCACAACCTTGCCTTTTACCTTGCGTTCTTTTTTCGGCTTTGTTGTTATATTTGCATTAGCCATTTTTATACTTTCTAATTTAAAAGTTTTTAAACTTATCTTCCTAATGAATCAAGGTATTCTTTTTTAGAAAGCAAAGCGCTTTCCTCTTCTGCATTATTGGGGTCAGCTATACAGCAATCAACCGGGCATACCTCAGCGCACTGCGGCTTATCATGGAAGCCATTGCACTCGGTACATTTGTCAGGTACAATATAGAAATATTCTGCAGACCAGAATCCGGATAAGCCGGATGGTGCCGCATCGTTTTCACCGTAATTGTTACCTGCTAATTCCCAGTTTGCACCACCTTCATAAATTGCATTATTGGGGCACTCGGGTTCGCAAGCACCGCAATTAATACATTCTGTGGTTATTATGTATGACATTTTGTAGTCCCTTCTTTAAAGTTATATAATAATATTAACAGTTATACTTTTTCGTTTGCTTTGGCGTCTTCCAGCACATAGTTAATAAAATCCACTATGCTGAATAATTCATATGAATATGTAATGTCTACATTTTCCTGAAGCATGCCGTATATTGAACAATACCTTTCACGTGAAAGCTCAATGGCTCTTTCAACGGTTTTATTATCAAGGTCCTGCCCGATCAGGTTATATTTCAAATGAATTCTTGTGAATACTCTCGGATGTTCTTTTGCAGTATCTGCTTCAACATCAATCCAGAATTTATCGACGTGTTTTCTTGATTTTTCAAGTATCAAAGAAACATCCATCATTGTACATCCGGCAAGAGCCTGTAATAGTAACTCTTTAGGCGTAGGTCCTTTTGTTTCTTCACCTGCCGGTGCAGAATCCATATGTATAAAATGACCTGTTTCTGTTTCGCCCTCAAGGTGATATTTGTTTATCCAGTTTACTTTTGTTCTCATTCCTTTAATTAATTCCTATAGATATTTATGTTCTTTTGCGAATTTTTCGAGTTCTTCCCTGAATTTCGGATGTGCAAGCTGTATGAGCATTTTTGTTCTTTGCCTGATTGTCTTGCCATGCAGGTCTGCAACACCATATTCAGTTACCACGAAATGTACATCACCTCTTGAATCAGTAACCCCAGCCCCTAATTCAAGATGTGGTACTAATCTTGAAATTGTACCGTTTTTTGCAGTGGACGGTAAAGCGATAATTGGCTTCCCGCCTTCAGATTTTGCAGCGCCTCTGAGGAAATCTACCTGTCCCCCAAAACCGCTGTAAAAGTTAAAACCAATAGAATCCGAACAAACCTGGCCTGTAAGATCTACCGAAAGAGCCGAATTGATTGCAGTCATTTTTTTATTTCTTGCAATTGTGAAAGGATCATTTACAAATTCAGTAGGTCTGAATTCTACTTCAGGATTGTTATCAATGAAATCAAATACCTTTTTTGTACCAAGTACAAATGAAGATACTATTTTGTTTTTGAGCAGAGTTTTTTTCTCACATGTAATTACGCCGCTTTCAACAAGAGGAATAATACCGTCAGAAAACATTTCGGAATGAATTCCAAGATGCTTCCTGTCTTTAAGACAAGCGAGTACTGCATCAGGAATAGAGCCAATACCCATTTGCAGGCAGGCTTCATCTTCAACCAGAGTGGCAACATTTTCACCTATTTTAGCAAAAATGTCCATATCAGCCTGCTTCTTGCTGTCAACCATTGGAGCTTCATTTAAAGGCACATCAACTTCAACGCAGAAATCAATTTTATCAAGATGAATAAAGCAATCACCATATACACGCGGCATTTGATGATTTACTTGTGCAATAATATATTTTGCTACTTCAGTAGCAGCTTTTGTGGTTTCAACACCAACTCCGAAACTGCAAAATCCTCTTTTATCCGGAGGTGATACCTGAATCAGTGCAACATCAGGTTTGTGCAAATTTTTCAGGAACCACGGGACCTCAGATAAAAATATCGGAGTAAAATCTGCGCGCCCTTCCTGTACAGCACTCCTGGCATTACCACCTATAAAAAAGGCATTATGCCTGAAATGTTTTTCCATACCCGGTGCTGTGTAGGCAACATCACCAATCCCGAGTAAATGGCAAACTTCAACATCATAAAGCTCATTTTTTCTTGCTGCCATTGCATCCGCAAGCACCTGTGGAAATGCACACCCGGGATGCATGTATACTCTGTCGCCTGATTTTATAATTTGTACCGCTTCTTCTGCAGTTACAAATTTCCTGCGGTATTGTTCTTTTATCTCTACGGTTTGTTCAAGTAACATTTAGTATTATTTTATTGATTTTATTTCTCTTAACATATCAAAAATACCTGAAAAAGCGAGGTATATTCAATGATTTCTATCACGTAAAAATATGATTTATGTCATACTTTAATTTTGTTAAAAAGCTAAATTTTATGCGAAATTGGGCATTTTTAATTGCTTGAAAAATGTTTTGGGATATGGGATTTCTGAGAATGACGGTTTTGAAATAACTGAGGATTTTTATCGCTGAACTAACACACCTTTTCTCAGTTAAGATGTATATTGTAGTTAATTTGGTTTTCAATTCTGTTGATTTTTGAACATATTATCCTCATAAGGCTTAGCGTAAACTTACTGTTCTCAAATACTATTTTCATAAACTCTTTTTTGGGAATAAAACATACCTTTACATCACTTGCTGCAATAGCTGAAGTTTCATATTTTTCAGCATTTAAAATTGAATAAAGACAGAAAATATCAGGAGAATGTGCATTATACAAAATTGATTCAGAATTATCGGTATTTCTATTGATTATCTTAACCTTGCCCGAAAGCAGGCAATAAACACCTTTTACATCTTCACCTTCTTTAAAAAGGGTCTCACCTTCACTGAAGTTAAAAAATTGTTTGGACTCTAATGCATCAATAAATTCATCCATAGGAAAGCTCTTCATCCCGTTGAAGTTTATAATTCTGAAATTTTTCATTTATACAAAGATAAATGCCTGTGTGCCGCCTAAACAATGATACAGGACATAAAAAAACATGACTTGTTTTTTAAATTGTCTTTAGAACATAATATATGTCACTTAATTTTATGACTTGTATAACCGAACAGTGAAAACTTATGACAAATCGCAGAAACCTTATTTTCAGGAAAAATTACTTTATATAAAAAAGGCAGCCTGATTTTGACTGCCTTTTTAAATTCAATTAGCGGTAGTTAGCGAAATATGTGTATAATCACTTCACTAAAACCATCTTCTTAGTATCTTTATACTTATCTGTCTCTATCCTGTAAAAATACAATCCAGATGCATAATTACTTCCATCAAATTCAAACTCATATCTTCCTGCTTTTTTGAATTCGTTTGAGGAATATATTTCCTTTCCGAGTACATCATATACTTTCAGTGTTACCCGCGCATCTTTGGGAATATCGTATTTTATTTTTGTAGCGGGATTAAAAGGATTTGGATAGTTTTGAAAAAGTTTGAAATCAGCAGGTACATTAGAACTAATATTAATGAGACCAATCGGCTCCCCCCCCCCGGTTGTTGTTTTTAAGATGATTCCGCCGCCGCCGCACAAATAACCGATATTTCTATTAACAAATTTAATGGATAAAATTCCTACTTCAATGCCTGTATTTAATATATTCCAACTATTACCAGAGTTTGTTGTTTTTAACAATACAGAGCCACCAGCATATCCTGTGTCAATATCAGTAAAATATATAGATGTTAAATAATTATTTGCTATGTGATTAATGTTCCAATTAATACCCCCATTAGTTGTTTTAAATATAACCCCATAATCTCCTCCACAAGCAAAACCAGTATTTTCGTTTATAAAGAAAATATTTTCTATTTTTTCATATTCAGATAGAGGAATAAATTGAGTAATCCAGTTATTTCCACCGTTTGTAGTTTTAAGTATTAAGTTAATATTCGTACCTGAATAAGCTGTAAATTCATTAACAATAAAAAATGAACTGCCGCCTATATTGCTCTTTTGCGCCCAGCTTACACCAGCATCTGTAGTTTTTAAAATTTTTTCATATCCAGCAATATAACCTGTATGATAATTAAGAAAATGCATTGAATATAGATCGATACCTAAGCTTGTATCTGTCCAATTGTTTCCTCCATTAATAGTTTTATAAAACTTATTGTATTGTATTGCATATCCTGAATCAGAATTTACAAAATAAATTGACTTGAAATCAGTGATAGCATACGGCCCTTTGTATATCCAATTAATACCTCCATTAGTTGTTTTGAATGATCCCGCATAACCCGTAATTTCATCTACCATGAATATTGAACTTAATTCATTAGGACCTCCTGAAAACTGCGGTAACCAATTTGAACCACCATTTATAGTTTTTGAAATAGAACCTCCGGATCCAAAAGTATAGATTGTTTGAGCATCAATAGGTGTTATAGATCTTCTTTCAGTTGTTTCAATAAGAGTCCAGTTCTCGCCACTGTCGGTTGACTTAAGTGTTCCCCCCCAACCTGTTGCATAACCTATTTGGTTATTTATAAATTTTATTGACCATAAATAACCACCGTCAATAGCTGTCACATACCAGTTTGTTCCTCCATTTGTTGTTTTTTGTATTATTCCTGATGAAGGTAGCCCGCCTGCTATAAAACCTGTATTGTTATTATTAAAGTAAATTGAAGTTATAGCAATTAAATTAGGTGGAAACTGTTTAGACCAATTCATCCCACCGTTAGTTGTCATATATATTTGTGAGTTATTACCACCAACATATCCGGTTACTTCGTTTACAAAAAAAATGGTATTAAATTGAATTGTTGAATCTGAAATAGAATTATTAGTAATTTTTTGCCAATTCAGACCTCCATTTACGGTTTTCAAAATAACGGAATGTGTACCAGCAGTGTAACCTATATTTTCATTTATAAAATAAGTAGATAGCAAAGCTTGATTAGTACCTGTTGAAAATTGAGACCAGTTAATACCGCTATTTGTGGTTTTGATAAAAATACCAGGTGAACCACTTGCTACGCCTATATTTTCATTTATAAAATAGACAGATAATAATGGATTATTTGTTCCTGTTAATATATTCGTTATTTTAATCCAAAGATTACCTTCATTTGTTGTTTTAATTATTGTCCCATTATTTCCAACAGCATAACCTGTGTTGTTATTTATAAAAGTTGATGACATTAAAGAATTTCCGGTTGGTAAAGGGCTTTGCTGGACCCACCCGGATTGTGAATAGCTATTTGCAATATGGATTTGCAAAAAACAAATTATAAAAAATATTTTAAATAGAAATTTCATGATATTTTTGAATAAAAAATTTTAATAAATAATTAGTCATCTACGGTGGTCGATTAGTAAAGCAATTTATTATATTTAGAATAATAGAAAACATTTTTATTAAATTTAAGTTTAATCTATTATCCATAAGTATCCGGCAGTTATAAAAGACAGGAATAAGTTTAACCCTTACATCTAAATATAATATATAAACCAAGTAATAACAAAGACATATTTTGCCGTTTTGCAGCCCGGTTTTTACCCGTTATTTTTTAAATGTTCACTATTTATAGCACACAGTGCTTATATTCATCATTTTCATCAGGACAGATTTTGGCTTATGTGTTTTTGTGACATATTGATCTTAGAGAAAATATTACTCGTCCTACGACTGCCAAAAATAGATAAGAGTATTTTGAAATTCTGCTGATTAAAAATATTACAGGTCATAGGACGAGTGGGGATAGAGAATCTTTCATCTATTTCAAAAACTCATCCGACGACTTCCCGCGATAGATTGGTAATTCATAAATACCGGACAATTAGAAATAAGTCAGGTCGTCGGACGAGTGGGAATGGGGAATCTTTCATCCATCTCAAAAACTCATCCGACGACCTGTGCCCGGTAAAGAAATTCCATAATAATAAAATTATTCTTACTTATTTTGAAAGTCGTCGGATGAGCATTCCTATTCCGGGGCAGTGTCATGTGTCTGTTAACCAATCCGGTCATCGTCTCATTATTGCCGCCCACCTGTACGGGCAGGCGTGTGGATTTTCTCCACAAAAAACCGGAGTTGGGCTCAAAACAGAGCTAAGTTGGGGTCAAAACGAGTCCGAGTTGGGTTCAAGTTAGTATCAAGTTGGGTCATCGTTTTTGGAAAACAGGGGTTAACTCATTGCAGTATAAGGAGATAACGATGTCAGAGATGTGAGATTTTTGATTTAAGATATGCGATTTTGAGCCGGAAACGGCATTTTTCTAGCTAAATAAAACTTCACTATATCATTAACCATTATCGCTATGGGAAAAATTTGGCAGCAAATTATTGTCGCTGTTGTTGGTGGAGTTAAAGTGATACTTGAAGGTATTCCCGGTTCATTATCAAACACACCCCTTCCGCTTCGCTCCCTCCCCTCTCGAGAGGGGAATCCTTACCTCTTTATTTATCTATTGATTAAAATTGCTTAAAAAGCACTCTAAACACTTTATACACACTAAGCACTCCACACTCTTCCAACTATTTTCACCAAAAACTTGACAATTAACAATTACTATATTAAATTATATAGATGGTGCTTATATAGCAGTATAAGCAAAAGCAGCCGTTCTTTGTTAATATCGTTATTAGTTATAGCATGTCGTAATATTGATTGAAAATGCAGCTCACGAATTTAGTTAGATTTTGGAAAGCTGAAAAAAATATGCATTGAAAAATACCTAAGAACAATGAGCAATGAACAATGAGCAATGAACAATGGGCAATGAACAATGAGCAATGAACAATGAGCAATGAGCAATGAACAATTAGCAATGAACAATTAGCAATGAACAATGAGCAATGAACAATGAGCAATGAACAATTAGCAATGAACAATGAGCAATGAGCAATGAAGCAATGAAGAATTAATTGGAGTTTCCGTTTCAATGCCAGGATTTACAAAACTACTGCCTCTTCAAGTGCCCGGTGCTGCAACCGCTTCAGTTATATGTACTTAAAACTGCTTAAAAAACATAAAAGTATAATAAATTCCGTAAATTTAATTCCTGTTTTAAATCATGCTTTTTTATGACTAAAATCATTGTTTTTCCTTCGGGGTCAGGGCTAAATTTGTATAATGTGAAAGGGATTGCTATTTCCTATACTGTATTGACAGACTGAAAATAAAATAATGAGTGGAATTACAAAACAAATAGAGCTAAAAAAAGATATTAATTGGTTGTTAACCAAGAAAAATAATGCATATTCTTCCATAATAAAGAAGAGTCCTTTATGTGAAATTATTAATCAATCTGCTGAAAAAAGTATAATCACAGTATTGAAAAATGAATTTCTTTTCCACCAGGATGAAAAACCAAAGGGTATCTACTTTATTATTTCCGGAAAAGTAAAAATAGTAAAAAAGGAAAATCAGCCTTATCCTGCAATTTTATATCTTGTAAAACCGGGTGACATACTCGGCATGCATGCTGTAATAGATGACCATGGACACACAAACAGTGCCGTTGCTTTAGTTGATACACTTGTATGTTTTATTCCTGCAAAGGAATTTCTGGAAATTGTTGCAAGCAGTAATAAAAATATGCTGGTTGTAATGCAGCATCTTTGCTCAAGGATAGACCATATAGAAAATAAAATTAACAGCAGAACGGATAAATCAGCAAGCCAGAGATTTGCAGAATTACTGCTGCTTTTAGTAGATACCTACGGTACAACGGATAAAAATACAATCAGGGTAGAGCTAAATATTGAAGAATTAGCAAGTTTAACGGGAACATCTAAGGGTTATCTGAGTAAAATAGTTAGCGAGTTCTCGCAAAAAGATCTTATACTTTTCAAGAATAACGGAATAAGGATACTGGATATACCGGCACTCAAACAAATAGCCGGAGTTTAAAAAAGTTTTTAAAAGCAAGGCTTTCGGGCATGCTCTTTTAATTATACGTCAAGAAAGTAACATAAAAAATTTCTACAAACATTGAAAATGAGGTACCAGTCATGACAACTCATGCTTTAAATGCTGCAGCCAATATGCCATACGGTGCAGTGGAATTAAAAAAATATTATCAGAAGTACTTAAGACGCGGTCTTGAGCTTGCGATAATAGTTCATATCATACTTATCTCGCTATATCTTACAATCAATTATATTGACAAGCTGAAACAAGAGAGCCTTGTCAAACAGCAGCAGCAGCAAAGGATTATTAACTTAACAGATCTGGAACCGCCGCCGTCAGCAACTGATGAAGAAGAGCCGCCGCCGAAAGAAATACAGGAAATTCTTTCTGCCCCTCCCAAAGATCTTACGGCTTTAACACCAGAACCGGTTGCTAAAGAAAAAGCAGAAGAACAGACCATTAAAACACAGGCTGAACTTGAGGCAATTAAAACGCCGGTATCCAGCTCCGGTGATTCTGCAGGAAAATATACTTATTCAGGACCAACGAAGGTTGAAGAGAAAAAGATTGAAGAAAAAGTAAAAGAAATCGAAAAGAAGGAAGTAGTAAAAGAAACTTATAAGGAATTTGAAGTTGAAAAACCGCCTGAGTGTGTAAATTTAAGCCAGGTCAGGGCAATGATGGATTACCCGGAAGCGGCAAGGTCACTTGATATTTCGGGAAAGGTAACTGCAAAAGTTTTAGTAGGAACAGACGGAAGTGTTATTAAAGTTGGTGGTTTAACAGGACCTGATGTGTTTTATTCTGAAGTATCGGAAAAATGTATGAATCTTCAGTTTACACCCGGTCTCCAAAACGGCCACCCCGTAAAAGTATGGGTTACCGTACCTTTTAACTTTAAGCTAAAGAATTAGAATTTTTTGAATAAGGAACTATAAGTCATGGACTTATAGTTCCTTATTATAGTAGCAATAGTTATTGACTCTATTACGATATATTTGTAAATTTAGACAATATTGATAAAGAAAATTAGAAAATATTTAATCCCGTCACTTACATTATTGCTGATATTATCAAATTTCAGCTATGCTACCAATCTTATGCTTTGCAATATGAAAGAAAGCGAAAGCACCTGTGCATGCAAACATAAGGTTGAGAAGAAATATCCGGGGATAAGTATCACTAAGGTAAATAAATCATGCTGCAATAATGAGACAGTAGTTCTATCAAACACAATTAATTTACAAACTGTAAAAAACGAGATTCCCTCTAATACTTTAATAATTTTACATTATATTAATAACGGAATATTAGAAAATATTTCGACTAATTATTCATCTGTTGCTATAGGTCTTCCTGACCAAATCCCTAAAGAAGATATTTCCATAATCATTTCCTCGCTTCTTATTTAAATTATAAATTCGTTACAATTTAACTTTAATTTTTAATTAAAGATTAGTGTTTCTATTTGTATATGAATTTATATTTCTATGTTTAAAAATTTAATAAAACCAATAATATTTATATCACTATTTGTATTAATTAAACCCGGTTATTCACAGCATGGATTTGATGTGTATTTATCCCAGGACAGTGTTTACCGGTACAATTCTACCTTTAGTGAGATAGATTCAATTTTAAAAAATAATTCTGTAAAGATTGATACATCGTTTTCCAATACGTTTGGAAGAGCAGAAGTTATAAATCTTGACCAGTTGATATATTTTGCATTGAATAACAGTCCTGAAATTAAGGCAATGCAAACAAGGATTGAGGCAGAGAAGAAGCTGGCTTATCAGAAGGCATATTTACCTGACCCGATGTTTGAATTTGAGCTTGATGATATTATGACCGATTTCAAACAGGTGGGAATGATAAACTTTTTCCTTTCACAAATGTTTATGTTTCCCGGAAAGCTAAAGCTGGATAAAGAGGCAGTTCTGCATAATGTTGATATGATGAATGTTGATATAATAGATATGTCTACAAATATGATAAATATGATAAAGATGAATTATTTTGACCTCTACTTCAATGAACAGAAGATGCAGATAAATAAAGAGAACCAGCTTTTAATGAAAAATCTTATTTCGGCTGCTGAAATCAGGTACTCTACTGCTAAAGGAATGCAGATGGATGTTTTTAAAGGACAGGTGGAATTTTCCAAGCTGGTTAACGAAGAAGCAGTATTAAAAAGGGAAAGAATGAATCTTCTTTCTAATCTGACTTCACTTACCAAGGTTGTGATTGATGAAAATACTAAAATTAACTTCAGTTCAATTGACGTGGACTTTCTTTTGAATGATAACAACTTCCAGGTAGAGAAAATTGATGTAAACAAATTGGTTAATTATGCATTCCAGAAACGTGCAGACCTTCAGTCAATATACCACAGGGTATTAATGAGCAAAACAGATCTTGAAATGGCAAAGAAAAGCAGGTATCCTGATTTCAATGTAAAAGTCGGATATAAAATTCTTCCCATGGAAGAAACAAATGCTTTTTCATTTATGGTTGGTGTTAATATTCCGATTGCTCCGTGGACTTCAGGCAAATATGATTATGCAATTCAAAGAAGCACACTTGGAATAAAAGCTGCCAATCTGGAATACGAAACGAAACGAAACGAAATCAGAAATCAAATTGATACAACGCTTAACCGTTTGATAGCCAATAAAAATACGGTGAAGTATTATAAAGATGTAGTGATACCGCAATCGGAGAATTCTTTAAAATCCACACAATATTCATATGAAAGCGGTATGACAACTTTTATTGATATACTTGAAGCATACAGGATGTATACGGAATCGAAACTGATGTTTTACGAATCTGTAAATATGTATTTAAAAATGATTTCAGACCTGGAGCGTGTAACAGGAATGAATATAAAATAAAGTTTTATATGAAAAATAAAAATTTAACAAAAATATTAATTGCTGTTCTAGTAATTATCATAGTAGTAGCTGGCGGGTTATTTGCTTACAACCAAATATTTAAAGGAAAAAGCACGGTAACTAAAGCAGAAGTCTATACATGCCCAATGCATCCTCAAATAATTTCCGACCATTTCGGCTCATGTCCGATATGCGGAATGGACCTCGTATTAAAATCACAGGTGAGTGAAACCAGCGGGGAGAATGATGAGCATGATGTGACCGGGATGGATTTGCAGGAGGTAAAGCTTTCTCCTTCACAGCAGGTTCTGGCTAATGTTCAAACTGAGGTGGTTGGAACAAAGCAGTTTTCAGGTGAAAAAACATTCAATGGTTATGTGAAGATGAATGAGAAGAATACTTCACGTATATCTTCTGCGGTTATGGGGAAAATTGTTCGGTTAAATGTAAACTTCGAAGGTCAGCATGTAGGCAGGGGGCAACAGGTAATGGAAGTTTATTCTCCTGATTTGATATCTGCGCAGAAAGAATATTTGCTTGCATTAAAAAACCTTAATCAAATATCTGTTAGCGGAAATACAATTGCAACAGAACAGGCACAAAGCCTGCTTAATTCGGCTAGAGAAAAACTTGGCAGGTGGGAGCTTACACAGGGACAGATTAACGAACTCGAAAATACACAGCAGGTTATGAATTCAATTCCTGTTTATTCGAAATACAGCGGAATTGTAACAAAGAAATATGCAAATGTCGGGCAATGGGTAATGGAAGGTGAAGTAATTGCCGATCTGGCTGACTTATCAACAGTGTGGGTAATTGCAAATATTTATGAATCGGAAGTGCAGTATATAAAAGCGGGGCAAATTGCACAAATAACATCATCTTCTTACCCGGATGAAATTTTTACTTCAAAAATAAATTTCATTGACCCGGTATTTAATCCCGATACAAGAACAATGGAAGTGAGAATTGATGTGGCTAACAGAAGCAATAAGCTTAAGCCGGATATGTTTGTAAAAATAAAGCTTAATACTTTTGCATCACAAACCATTGCAGTGCCCAAAAATGCTGTTATCAGAACCGGTGAGCATGACATTATTTACATAGAGAAAGAAAAAGGCGTATATACTCCAAGAGAAGTAAAAGTTGTTTATGAACAGGACGGATATTATTCAGTCACAGGTGATATTAAAGAAGGAGAGAAGGTGGTCAGTTCCGGCGGATTCTTAATCGATAGTGAAACACAGATTCAGAAAGGTTTTACATCTGGTCATGAACAGCATAAAGATAAAAGTAAGGATGAAGAATTAAAAATAAATCCTGACCAGGATATTATGAAGGACATGAAAAATAAAAAATAAAATAACTCAAAAATAACAGGAAACAAAATGAATAAAAACAAAATATCGTTAATATTATTAGCTGCAGCTTTCGTAATAGGTATTGCAATATTAAGCTCATGCGGAAGCAAAGATGAACATACAGGTAATGATAAACACAAAGAGACCACACAAACAGATAATAAGCAGGCAGATAATTCGAAAATGGTTGCTGATGGTGCTTATTTCTGTCCGATGCACCCAATTCAGCAAACTAATGACCCAAATGTAAAATGTCCAATCTGCAAAATGAAGCTGGATTCAAAAGCAGAACACAATAAAAAAATGATGGATGAGCATACAGCACTGGAAAATAAATACCATGACAAAAAAGATTTACTCCATTTTGAAGTAACTCTTCCTGTAATAAAATCAGATGAATGTCAGGTAATTATTGAAGAAGCTTTAAGCAAAGATGCAGGCATAGTTGAATACCATACTGATATTCTTAACAGGATAATTCATATGTATATAGATAAAAACAAGACATCCAAATCAAAAGTAGAAAAAGTAATCTCAGATGCAGGATTTGATGCAAATGATACTAAAGCAAATCCTGAAGCCGCAGGTAAGCTTCCTGCAGACTGTAAATAATTAATAATAAGAAAGGAAAAATAAAATGAAAAAAAATAAATTTTTATTCGTCTTATTAACAATGTTATCTTTATCAGGTTTTATTATGCTGTCTTCGTGCGGAAAATCGGATAAAGATGCAGTAAAAAATGATAAGCAAACAGAAACTAAAGCAGGTGATAATAAAACAACTGACACAAAAATTGTAACTGATGGAAAATATGCATGTCCAATGCATCCTACGCAGCAGGCAGATGAAAAAGCTAAGTGTCCAATTTGTAAGATGAATTTAGTTTCAAAAGAAGATTATAATAACCAGATAACAAAAAACAGAGACGGAATAATTAAAAAATATGAAAATAATAAGGATATAGTTAACGAGGTAATCATGCTGCCGGTAATAAAATCTGATGAATGTGAAGAATATATAACGCAGTCAATGAAAAACGATGCAGGAGTAGTTGAATATAATGTAGACCTTATGAAACATAATATTGCAGTTTATTTTGATAAAACCAAAACAAATAAAGCAAATATTGAAAAACAAATAAGCAGCGCGGGGTTTGATGCTAATGATGTAAAAGCAAACCCTGAAGCAGTAAATAAACTTCCAAATGATTGTAAATAAACAGAAAGAAGAATAAAATGAAAAAAGAGACAATAAAAGTAACCGGAATGTCATGCGGACACTGTGTAAAATCTGTAGAAAAGGTATTGGCAGAACTGCCTTTGGAAAGCTCTAAGGTGGAAATAAACTCCATTGACGTGGAATTTGATGAACAGAAAGTCAGCCGCGAAAAGATAGTTGAAGCAATTGAAGAAGCAGGATACGAATTAGTTAAATAATTAAATATATAATTTAAAATTAAAAAAATGAAAAACCTTATAAAAGCAAAATCAGTATTAATAATTGTTGCAGTATTTGCAGTAATGTTAAATATTTCGGAAACACAGGCAGGTAACAAAAAAACCACAATAAATATACCAACAATACAGTGCGGAATGTGCAAAAAAACTATTACAAGTGTATTAAAGGATATTGACGGTGTAAAAAGCGTTAATGTTAACATGAATACAAAAAAAGTTTCTGTGAAGTTTGATGACACTAAGACAAACATTGAAGCATTGGAAAATGCAATTACAGCAGCAGGATATGATGCAAATGATAAGAAACGTGATGCCGCAGCATATGATAACCTGCATGGATGCTGCAAAGAGAGGTAGAGTGCGTGGAGTGAATAAAGTGCTTAGATGGATTGAGTGTCCCGCTTAGCGGTATTACTCAAATAATAACTAAAAAATCATTAACTATAATAAATAAATGAAAAAAATAAAAATCATCACTGCAGCAATGTTGGTAATTATGCTTGCAGTTGCGGCAACATATTCAATTAAAGCAAATGATTCAAATGCCAGGATGGAAACTGCTATTCACAACGGAAGTATTACAGATGTTTTTACCTGTCCTATGCATCCTGAAGTTATTATGGATAAACCTGGTCAATGCCCCAAGTGCGGTATGGATTTGGTATTAAATGATGTGAAAAAAGATGCTTCTGACGTAAGTACTAAAGAATGCTGTAAAGAGCATGTAGGTGCCTGCAGTGAGCAATGTATGATGAAATCAGACTCAAAGAAAGATGAAAAAATGATGGATAAAGATGAAAAAATGGACCATGCCAAATGCGGCAAAAAAGGTTCATGCTGCGACAAATAAAGATGAGATTGGAAAGAAGAAATGTTACAGGGAAATAATATTAACTCAAATAGTATTTCCTGATTAGAATTTTAGAAAGTGAAACCAGATTTACTTTTTTTTCGATAGATAAACTTATGATAGAGAAAATAATAGATTTTTCGGCACGTAACAGGTTTTTAGTATTTATAGTATATATTTTTATTATTGCCCTGGGTATTTGGTCTCTTATCAATACACCTGTTGATGCAATACCTGATTTATCTGAAAACCAGGTGATTGTATGGACAGAGTGGATGGGCAGAAGCCCGCAGATTATCGAAGACCAGATAACATATCCATTAACACAAAGCTTGCAGGGAATACCGGATGTTAGAGCTGTGCGTTCGCAGTCTATGTTTGGTATGAGCTTTATTTATGTAATATTTGAAGATAAAGCGGAAATATACTGGGCAAGAAGCCGTGTGCTTGAAAAGCTAAATCAGGTAAAGGATATGCTTCCAGCTGGTGCGACACCTGTTATGGGTCCCGATGGAACAGGTGTAGGTCATGTTTATTGGTACCATCTTGCAAGTGATAAATATGACCTGGGTGAGCTGCGTGCTTTACAGGATTATTATCTTAAATACCAGCTTACATCGGTACAAGGTGTTGCTGAAGTTGCTTCTATTGGAGGGTTTGTAAAACAGTACCAGATTGAAGTTGACCCGACGAAGCTATCTTCTTATGGGATTGGAATAAACGATATTGTTTCTGCAGTACAGAACAGCAATAAAGATGTCGGCGGAAGCAATATTGAATCAAGTGAGAGCGAGTTCTTTGTAAGAGGTAAAGGATACATTACAAGTACAAATGATATTGAAAATATTACTGTACGCAGCGGTTCGGGCGGAGTTGGTATACGTGTGAAAGATATCGGAACTGTCCAGATAGGCGGGGATACAAGAAGAGGGCTTCTTGATTTGAACGGTGAAGGCGAGGTGGTTGGTGGTATTATAGTAATGCGTTATGGAGAAAATGCCTCAACTGTTATTGACAGGGTAAAAGAAAAAATCAAAGAGCTTGAAAAAGGACTACCTGAAGGTGTAAAGATTGAACCTTCATATGACAGAAGTAATTTAATAGAAGAATCTATTGCAACCCTGGAGACTTCTTTAATTGAAACAGCTATTGTTGTTGCTCTTATTGTAATGGTGTTTCTTTTCCACTGGAGAAGTGCCATCAGAATCCTGATAGAGCTTCCTGTTTCAATATTGATTTCTTTTATATTAATGAAGCAGTTCAATATAACATCAAATATAATGAGCTTAGGAGGTATCATTATAGCCGTAGGGGAATTGGTAGATGCATCAATTGTTATGGTAGAAAATGCATACCGCAATCTTGCTGCAGCTCAGGCAAAAGGCGGACCGATCAATTACATTGAAATCTCCATCATGTCAGCACAACAGGTAGGAAGAGCAATTTTCTTTTCCGTTGCAATAATAGTAATTTCATTCCTTCCTGTATTTTTACTTGAGGGGCAGGAAGGAAAGCTTTTCCATCCTCTTGCTTTTACAAAAACGTTTGCACTTATCGGCTCTGCAATTATTACTATAACGCTGGTACCTATGTTAATGACAATGTTTATGAAGGGCAAATTTTACTCTGAAGAAAAAAATCCCGTATCCAAATTTTTTACAAGGTTATATGAGCCGGCAGTCAGATTTGTGTTAAAATACAGGAAATCAGTTCTGGCTGTTAATGTTTTAGCATTATTAACTACTATTCCATTGATTATGAATACGGGCTCGGAGTTTATGCCTTCACTTGATGAAGGCAGCTTGTTGTTTATGCCAACGACCCTGCCGAATGTTTCTATTACAGAAGCAAAACGTATTATGCAAATACAGGATAAAATTATTGCATCTGTTCCTGAAGTAGCACACACACTCGGTAAAGTTGGGAGAGCTGAAACTCCTACAGACCCCGCTCCTGTAAATATGATTGAAACTATAATCATTCTAAAAGATAAATCGGAATGGCGTGAAGGTCTTACCAAAAATGATATAATATCAGAATTAAATTCAAAGCTTCAAATACCCGGCGTTGGAAATGCCTGGACGCAGCCGATCATTAACAGGATTAACATGCTTGCAACCGGTGTAAGAACAGACTTGGGTATAAAAATCTTTGGCGACAATCTTGATACGCTTGAACGCCTCGCAATTGAAGCTGAAAGTATAGTTAAGAATGTTCCGGGTGCTGCAGATGTATTTGCTGAACGGACACAAGGGGGGAAATATATTGATATCGATATTAACCGGGAAGCTGTTCAAAGGTATGGATTAAATATCGGCGATGTTCAGAATGTCATCGAATCAGCTATTGGCGGCGGTAATATTTCCAATACAGTTGAAGGAAGAAGAAGATTTCCCATACGAGTCAGATATTTCAGGGATTACAGGGAAGATATCGATAAGCTAAAAAATGTTCTTGTTTCCGTTACACCCGGCTCTATGAGTACACCTTCTTCAGGGATGAGCACAATGGGCACAGGTTCGCAAACACCATCTCTGCAAAATTCCGGAACAAGCAGAGCATTCCAGGTGCCGCTTGGTGAGCTTGCTGATATTGTTGTAACTTCAGGACCGCCAATGATAAGCAGTGAAAATAATATGCTGCGTTCTATTGTGTTCCTCAATGTTAGGGGAAGAGACATGGGTGGTTTTGTTGAAGAAGCTAAAGAAGTACTTGAAGCAGAATTTGCGAACCGGCTTCCTAAAGGATATTATTATACATGGAGCGGGCAATGGGAAAACCAGATAAGAGCTAAAGAACGGCTAACTATTGTTATGCCGATTGTTTTCCTTATAATATTTGTAATGCTTTATATGGTATTCAAGAATTTTCTTGAGTCACTGCTCATAATGTTTTCTGTTCCTTTTGCTTTGATTGGAGGAGTTTACCTGATGGCAATAATGGGCTATAACTTCTCTGTTGCAATTTGGGTTGGTTTTATTGCTCTTTTCGGTGTAGCTGTGGAAACCGGTATAGTTATGGTAATATATCTGCATGAAGCGTTAGATAAAAAACTAATTGCAAAGAATGGAAAAGTTACAACACAGGATATAATAGATGCAGCACATGACGGAGCTGTATTAAGGTTAAGACCCAAGCTCATGACAGTCGGAACTACACTCATTGGTTTATCTCCCATTTTATGGGCTACGGGAACGGGTGCAGACCTTGCTAAACCGATTGGTGTACCTTTGATAGGAGGAATCTTAACTTCTGCAATACATGTGCTTTTTGTTACGCCTATAATATTTGTTATGATAAAAGTCTATTTAAATAAAAGAGGTAAGCTGCATAAATCGGAAATGGCAAAGTTTATGGTGCAGTAGATTCAATATAAAAGCGAATAAAAACACAAATAAAGTGTGTGGGGGTAATAGAGCATATTCTTTTAAACCTAAATAACTTTCATTAATAGAATATTCTCCACACACATTTTAAAAAGACACATTTAATTCTAAAAATGAAAAATTCAATATTTGGAAGGGTAATATTCGCACTGCTTATATTACTATTTGTTTTATCAGGTAACTTATATTCACAAACATTTTCTTTTGTAAGAACATCTCCTCCTATAGTTACAGGTAATACATCCGATACAGTTATTATTTCCTATGGGAAGATTATTAATTACACAAACGCACCGATAAGCATTAGACTACATCGTGATTCAGCAATTGTGCCGTTTGGATGGTTAACATCGATATGTGAACCTGCTGCCTGTTATCCCAAAACAATGGATTCTACATCGGCTTACAGTTATCCGCCCGGGGAATCTGTTGTTGAAATGCATTATTATCCTGATGTTCATCATAATGCAATTGCATACATGTATGTAAGAGCTCATAGAACTTCAGGACCTCAGGAATTTTATCAGCAGATATTTGGAGCAACACTTAATCTAATTGGAATCCAGAAAATAAGCTCAACCGTAAAAGATTTTAAGCTTAACTAGAATTATCCTAATCCATTTAATCCTGCAACAAAGATTTCATTTTCTATTCCTGTATCAGGACATGTAGAGTTGAAAGTATATAATATTGAAGGAAAAGAAGTTTCGAAATTGGTGGATGAGTATTTGCAGCAAGGAGAATTTGCAGTTGATTTCAACGGAAACAACTTATCCTCCGGAGTTTATTTTTACAGGATTAAAACAAATGATTTTATTGAAAATAAAAAGATGATATTATTAAAATAGCTTTTGTTGATAATTCCGGTACAAGCTGGGTATAATAATGTTTTTGGGAGAGTAGTGAAGTTTGTAAAGTTCATAAGGTTTGTAAAGATTATTGAAAATTTTTTCCTTTACAAACCTTACAAACCTTACAAACCTTATAAACCTTATAAACCTTATAAACCTTATAAACCTTATAAACTACCTTACTTATTCATCATGCCGGTTCTCATATCCTGCAATTTCTTTATACCATCCTGTTGTTCAGTAATTATTTTATTAGAGAGATTTTTCATTGCATTTATCTTACCGTATTGCTGTTCAATTTTCGCCATATCAATTGCTGATTGGTGATGAGATGTCATTGTATTGATATAAGTATTTTCAGGATTATCCTGTACACGAACATCCATATTACCGGTCATATCAGCAACAACTTTGTCTATACGGCTTTTATAATTCGGATCTATAGTACCGGGGCTGTAATTATTTTGCCTTGCCAGCCAATCCTTTATTTCAGCTATTTCCTGCTTTTGTTTTTCAATATCTTTTTGTACCATATCCTTAAGTGCAGTATTTTGCCCGTTGTTTAGATATGCCTGACCCATATCAATAGCTGCCTGGTGATGAGGCATCATTATCATAGCAAAATCATAATCAGAGTCACCTGTAATACTGTAATTTTTTATCGTTTCGTTCATATTATTCATTGCAGCATTCATGCTTTGTGTCATTGAACCGGTCATTGTCCTGTCATTGTTAAGTGTGTTGTCTTTATCTTCATCAGTAGTCCCTTCATTCCTGTCGCTTCTCATTCTGTCTGTGTCGCTTTCACTTTTACAGGATGAAAATAAAAATAATGCTGAAAAAAGCATTACCATTAAAACCTCTGTTCTTAATAAACTTATTCTTTTCATAATGATACAATATTAAAGTTTATAAAAATTAACTTTATTTAAAACACGAAGGAAAATTAAATGGTTCTTTTAAATTAATCCCGGTATCTGCTAATCGCTTATCCGGGATATTAGCTTCATTTCGGGATTCAACAGATTCATATGGTAAATTTGCCATATCCGGTTCTCTGGGAATGAAATAACAGCTCTTTCCGTTTTCTTTAATGAAATGAAAGTTTTAATAAATTTTTGAAATAATAATGAATCTAGGTACTCAAATAACACTTTTATTTGTCTTTGCAATACCTGTTGCATGTATTGCATGGACAGTTACTCATGAAGAAGTATTCAGGGAGCCGAGAGAGTTTTGTGTTGAACGTTCACAAACTTCACCATCAATGTTTATGAGAAAGTTCTTCTACCTGTTCACTTGCGAATATTGCTTCAGCCACTATGTAACAATATTGTTTTTACTAATAACAGAGTATGCTATCTGGTTTGATGATTGGCGCGGCTATCTTATAAGCTTCTTTTCACTTGTTTGGGTAGCAAATATCTATATGAGCATTTTCAGCCGGCTTAGATTGACGCTGAAAAAGGAAAGAGTTGAGATAAAAGAAAAAGAAGAGGTTATCAAAGAAAAGGAAGTCGCTAACGGAAGACATGCCGCTTAAATACCTGCTTCTAATATTATGCATATTCCTTTTTAGTTCATGCAGTGAAAGAAAAGGTGACGACACATTCCGTAATAACAAGCCGGAAACAACCTCATATATCCGCGACGTACCGTTGAAATCGGTTAAGGGCAGAAATGATATTGTTGAGCTTGGTCCGTTTGCCGGGGCGGTAACATCAACATCTGTCGTTTTTATATTGAAAACAACACAGCCGGCAAAAGTAAGAATCCAGCTTTCCGAAAAAACCGATTTCAGTAATGCTTTTTTTACCGGCGAATTTGAATCGGATAAGGAAAATTATAATTATGTTAAACCGGAAATAAATAATTTAAAGCCCAACACAAAATATTTTTACCGTGCCGTTGTTGATGATTATCCTGCCGATAAAGTTCATTACTTCTTAACATTCCCGTCAGATATGGCTTACAGCTTTTCCTTCGGGTTCGGCTCATGTCAGCAGCAGGGAAGAGGCTCAAGCTCAAATATATTCTCCGTTATTGCAAAAGATTCATTGAGGTTCTTTATCCACCTGGGTGACTGGGTGTATGCTGATTACACTATTGATTTGAATTTTAACAACAGCATGTCATTAATCGAAAGAAGCTACCGCCTTAAATACGATTACTCATATCCTTTTGCACGGGATATATTAAGTAAAATGCCAATAGTATATACTTATGATGACCATGACTATGCCGGCAACGACAAAGACGGAACAGTCTCAAATAAGCAATATTCAATAAAAGCATATGACACATTCTTCCCTCATTACAAGCTTGAAAACCCCGGCAACGGCATATGGCAGCAATTCAGCATCGGTGATGTTGATTTCTTTGTGCTTGACCTGCGTACACAGAGAAGCAGCAGCTCTGAAGCATTTAACAGCAGCGGTGAGTTCAGCCCGCCGGCAAGCCATTCTATTTTAGCCGGTTTTAATATTTCAGGTACTGACCAGAAGACATGGTTCCTTAATGCATTAAAGAGCTCTTCAGCAAAATGGAAAGTTATCGTTTCATCCGTAATATTTAATCCCCGCTATTTTGATGCTGCTGTGGATGAAAGAATTAACAAATACTACCCGCAGATAAGAAGGGGTGTAATAGATAAATGGGCAGGTTACCCCGAAGATATGTTAGATTTAATTAAAACGGTTCAGAATGATAATATTAAGAATGTAATAATAGTAAGCGGCGACTCGCATTCGTCATATATTGATGACGGGACTAATTCCGTTATGCCTGAAATAAGCAGCTCAAACCTTGATGTGCGTAACAACCGTCTCGGACTTCTCACCTCGCTTGCAGGATATAACATCTGGAACCAGGGCAGCTATAACAGCGACGGGCATGCATACGGAAAAGTAAGCTTTATTTACGGCGAAGAAAATTACGCACTGCTGGAAATTATTGATGATAGCGGTAATGCTGTTGTGTCATACCGATTGCCGGAGAAGTAAAATAAATAGTGCATTTTTCCCCATAGGGTATAAAACCCCTTAGGGGTAAAATACAGTACATATTTTTTTCAATCCACCAAAATCTAACCAAATCCGTGAGAAGTATTTTCATACAATACTACGACATGCTGTTATTTATTTCGGTATTAACAAAGAACAATGATGAATGATATTCATCATTACTATATAAAATAATATAGTAATTGCTCATTGTCAACTTTTTGGTGAAAATAGTTGATAGAGTGTGGAGTGCATAGAGTGTATGGAGTGTTTAGAGTGATTTTTAGGCAATTTTATGAGCTTTTAAATTAAAGCAGGAATAAGCAGGCAAGAGTTCCCCCTTCGAAGGGGGCTAGGGGGATGATTGCTGATTTGAAACGGATAAGCTTTTAGCATCATCATAATCCTCCAACAACAGCGACAATAATTTGCTACCGGATTTTTCCCATAACTATATCAGTTACTGAAAAACTGAAGATTTGTTTTTAGGGAAATATGGTGATTCCCGCTCATAATCGACATATCTTGCCCAAAAATTGGCACACTCTGACAGAGTTATCTGCTTATACTGCAATAAGTTACGGTGATATACCGGCATTTTTAGCTAAGAATGTCCTGAAAACAGCCCAACTCCTGCAGGTTTTGTTAACAAAGTCATACAATAAACAACCCAAATCATGTCAAAAGGTGGGATAATGCCGGGTGAGCCAGAAATGATCCGCCAATACGGAATGACGGGATTGGTTAACAGACACCTGACACTGTCCTTATGATAGAATACTGCTCCGATGACTTTCAAAATAAGTAAGCATATTTTTCTTATAATAGAATTTCTTTACCCGGCACCGCTCGCCGGATGAGTTTTTGAGATGGATGAAAGATTTTCCATTCCCACTCGTCCTACAACCTGTACTTTTTAAATTATCTGTCATTATTAAATCATTTAGCAATTTTTGGCAGTCGTAGGACGAGTAATCTTCTCTTCGGTTCTTTTACTCATCCTATTACTAAACTTAGTTAATACACTATATCTTTAAAGTCAAATCGTATTTATTAAATATAGTCATTGGATGAGTAAATATTCCTGGATTGTTTTATCATTGACATCGGGAGTATCAATAATTATGTTATATATAAGATACTGCTAATTTTCCGGTTAATGCCTGAACAGGCAGCGAAAGGTTTTATATGCGGGTTTTATTAAGTGTGTTATTTTTCTTTTTTATTTGTACTGCCGCTTATTCACAATTTATACCGGAGCCAAAATTAATTTCACCATTAAAATATAATATTCATAACTCTTCAATTAAAACCCGGGACAAGTTTTCAGGTACGAAATATTTCAATTTTATCAGTTATGTTGATATAGAATATGGTGTAATGTTTGTCGTTCATCCTCCATTGGCTTATGCTAATGGTTTCAGCAATGCTCCCAAAGAACCATACATGCATACATTATCTGTTACCGGTAATATAAACATAACAAAGAACATTCTCTTTGGATGGGTACAGTTTGGTGCAGGATATATACCTGATGATGAAGCCGGAATACTTCTTGCAGGAGGAATACGCTGTAATATTCCATTTGCAAAAAAGCATTTTATCAGCTTAGGTGCAGGTGCTGCATATTTAAATGCAAAAAGTTTCCCATCAACTTACCTCGTGTTTGATGCAAAGTATTCAATTATCATGTCGAAAAATTTTGGATTAACAACAGGACTCAGAGCTATGCCCCGGATATCAAAAGATGATGATAATACTAATTTAAAACACAGGAATTTTTACTTGATGCCGCAGCTTGGCATTCATGTTTTCTTTTGATAAATTTTTAGGCAGTGTCAGGTTCATCTTGCCAATATGAATGAACTGTAAGTATAGTACAAAAAAAATAAACAAGAAAAATCCTTGCTTTCCTACAAATAACCTGACACCCCTCATTAAATTGAAAATCCTGTTATTATTGCAGTTGACAAGGGTACGGATTTAATTGAAAACCTGGAGTTGCCTATTCAGTTTTTTCAATAGCAGTAAATCACATTATTTATATCAGTGCCCCCTTGCCTTTCATCAACTCCCGGTTCTCCGGACTCATAATTGAAATTATTTTTATTTCTTCATGGAACGTTTATCCGCTATTGGTTTCATTAACTTAATCAAACAATTTTCTGCCGCTTTTTCAACTGCTTTTTTATCGTTATGTTTTTAAACGATTTCTTTCCTGTTTTTTAATAGGGGAATAAATTAAATTTGTTGATACGAGTTGATAACTTCTGCGTATATTTTTTATCAAATTTTAAGTTTATCAAAGTCACCCATTCATGACTTTTAACTACATTTATTTTAATTCTGAAGGATGTTTTCACATCCCCGGAGGCAGAATTATCTATTTTTTCACATCACATTTTTTACTCATAAATTTTTTAATCTTTTTATCATGAAGAAACTTACTTTTTTATGTTTAATTCTAGCAATTGTATCGTTTAATTTATATTCATCCGACTTGCCGAAAGGCATTACAATTACAAAAGAAGGCACAAGCTACAAAGTCAATTTTAACCTGCCTCAGTACCAGTTAAATAATATATATGCTGAAGGAAATAATTATACACAATTATATATAGAAGATTACGGTCTGGCAGCAGTTCCCGGATATCCCGGTCTTCCTACAATTACATTCAGCTTATTTATTTCTAACAATGAGCAGGCACCCGCAGTGGAAAATCTGATGCTCTCAAAGGATGTGAAACATATGAGCAATAAAATATATCCTGCACAGGCACCATGGGAAAAAAACAAAAGCCATGATGACAGACCTTTTACAATAAACCAGCAGTATTATAATTCAAAAGGTGTTGCTCAGCCGTTTGCTGAATTCTCGGAACCTTTCATTATTGCAGGCGTGAAAGGTGTGAATGTTACAATTCATCCTTTCTCATATAATCCACAGGATAATGAGCTTTCACAGGTTAATCAGGGAAGCTTTACAATTAAGCTTCAGAATGAAGCAAGTACAAATGTATTGGTACCTTCATCCTTTAATGAAATGTTAAAAACATTGTTTGTAAATTACAATGAAAACCGCTTAACCCCGACAAATAATTATTTAATTATTACTGCTCCCGAATACGAGAGTGCAATGGCTCCGTTCGTTACGCATAAACAGGGAATGGGCTACAATGTTCTTATGGTAAACACGGGAACAACAGGTACATCCAACACTGCTATTTTAGCATACATACAGAACAGGTACAATACAATGTCAACAAGACCGGAATTTATTTTATTCGTAGGTGACGTAGATAAAATTCCCGGATGGACAGGAATCGGAGAAGGAAATCCTTATACTGATTTGAATTTTACTTTACTTGAAGGAAGCGATGCATTTGCAGATGTATTTCTTGGAAGGTTCTCAGTTGCCAACACAACACAATTAGGAAACATCATCACGAAGAGTTTATATATGGAAAATAATATAAACTCTTTACCCAAGAAAAGCATTTTTATGTCTTCAAATGATAATTATTCAATAACCGAAGGTACACATAATTTCTGTATTGACAGCTTTTTTAATCCCGGGGGATATACATTCCAGAAACTATATACTCATACTTACAGTGCAACAACAGCTCAATTAATAGCAGCATTAAATGCCAACCAGACATTCGCAATATACTCAGGTCATGGTGATGTAACATTATGGGCAGATGGTCCGCCGTTAAATCAAAGCCAGGTTAATGCATTAACTAATACAGTATATCCATATGTAAATTCTTTTGCATGCCTCACAGGTCAGTTCCAGTCAGGCGAGTGCTTTTCAGAAACATGGATAAGAACAGCCAAGGGCGGCTCAGTATATTGGGGTTCATCTGTTAATTCATATTGGACTGAAGATGATATTCTGCAAAGAAGAGTGTACAGGGCATTCTTTACGGATGGTCTTAAAAAGACTTCACCTTCTTTTGTTATGGGAAAATATTATACAGTACAATATTTTGGAAGTGTTACCCCAACAATGAGAAGGTATCTGGAAATGTACAACTGCATGGGAGATCCTTCGATATATATGGCAACATACGGACCGTCAATCGGGCACACCCCTATCCCGAATACAGAAAATGTAAACGGACCTTATGTTGTAAATTGCACAATTTCCCCGGCAGGTTCAAATATTGACCCGGCAAAGACAAAGGTAATGTGGACAAGGGGTTCAGCTTTTACAGACAGCGTATCATTAACCAACACATCAGGCAATAACTGGACAGCAAACATACCGGGTAATGGTGTGCAAAATACCTACAAGTATTATATCAAAACATGTGATATGTTGGGAAGAGCAGTTACAAATCCCGGCGGGGCTCCTGCAAATTATCATTCATTCCAGGTAGCACCCGATGTTATTAAACCGGTTATTACGCATACGCCTATTCCAACATGTCCGAGAATTGAATGGCCAAAGATTGTTACTGCTTCAATTAGTGATAACATTGGTATAGATTCAGGTTGGGTAAGATGGTATAAGAATAGTACCTCAACAGGATTAAAATCATTTAAGCTTATCAATACAGGCGGAAGCACATTTGCAGCAGCTTTTAACTCTGATACTTCACAGGTTGCAACAGGCGATTCAATATTCTATAGAATAATTGCACAGGATAACTCATCAAACCATAACAGGGATTCTTCAGCTTTATATTCATTTAAGATAACCAACGTTGTCTCTAAGTGCATTGGTACAGGAACAACGGCAGTTGGATATCCTTATTACACTTTCTATATGGATGCCAGAACCGACATGCTCTATACAGCAGCTGAAATAGGCACGGGAACAGCATATATTACCAAGATTGGTTTTGATGTAGTATCAGCAGCCGGACAGACTATGAACGGCTTTAAGATAAAGATGTTAAACACAACTGCCACAACCGTAACATCCTTTGGAACAGGAATGACCGAAGTCTATTCAGGTACATACACAGTACCGGGCACAGGCATTCAGTATGTAACACTCCAGACCGGATTTATGTATACAGGGGGTAATTTACTAATAGAGATTTGTTATAATAACTCAAGCTATACCTCCAACACAACAGTAAAGAGCACCACAGCCTCAGGCAGGGTATATTAAAATTACCA
>Ga0209819_10000049_pt1 | contig 37592 bp, 29 predicted proteins | sample PPLLak2March2015_FD_187248 | JGI IMG/M metagenome (GOLD analysis project Ga0209819, IMG submission 187248) | Freshwater sediment microbial communities from Prairie Pothole Lake near Jamestown, North Dakota, USA - PPLs Lake P7 Core (1) Depth... | ecosystem: Environmental > Aquatic > Freshwater >... | reverse complement strand
GGTGAGCCAAAAGCTTGTTTCCTTTGGGGTAGATTACCTTGGTGTGGCTAATTACGATGAAGCTATAAAATTGAGGAAATTAATACCTGAAGCGCCAATTCTTGTTTTCGGAACATTGATACACTCAAAGCTTCAGCCGGAAAAGTATGTTTCTATTTTACAAAAGAATAATCTTATTGCAACCGTAGCATCGCTGGATACTGCTAAGTTTCTCGATTATTATAATAAAGATAAAGATAGCAGGTTTAAAGTGCATATAAAAATTGATACCGGTATGAGGAGAATTGGCTTTGATGTTAAGGGTGCATTAAAAAATGTGATGCAGATACTGAGTCTGAAAAATATTTTTGTGGAAGGCATATTTACGCATTTTGCTGCTTCGGAATCAGGGAATAAAAAATTTGCATACCAGCAGTTAGCTTTGTTCCAGGAACTATTGCATGAGCTGAAAAAAAACGGGGCTGAGTTCCCAATTGTTCATTGTGCTAACAGCGGGGGAGTACTGGATATCCCTGATGCATATTTTGATATGGTAAGACCGGGATTAATACTGTATGGTTATTATCCTTCCAGTGAAATTAAAAATAAGATAGAGCTTAAACCGGTAATGAATTTTAAATCTAAAGTTACATTTATAAAAAAGGTTAAGCCGCATACAGGGATTTCATACGGAAGAAAATATTTTACTAAAGAAGACACTTTCATAGGTTCTATTCCGATAGGATATGGTGACGGATACTGGCGCTTGCTTACCAATAAATCAAAAGTGTGTATAAATAAAAAATTGTACAGGACAGTTGGTGCAATTACTATGGATTGGACAATGATAGAATTAGGCAAGGTCCGGAAAGTAAAAGTAGGTGATGATGTGCTTTTAATGGGGAGTGAGAATGGTATAAATTTAGGTGCCGATAAGCTTGCGAAGCTGGTCGGGGCTATACCTTATGAAATGATTTGCTCTGTTGCCGATAGGGTAAATAGGGTATATTTGAATGAATAAAACTTTAATTATAATGTAGAATTGAATTTCTTTTAGTGTTATAATGCATAGATGAATTTCAAAAAAGATTATATAAATTACGTGCTTCACAATGTACTGCAATCAGATATTGCTGTTAATATTACAGCTAAGAAAGTATTGGAGCGTGTAATTACTACGAACGATTTTTTTAAGATTACTTTTGTAATCGGCAAAACTGCAGGATTAGAACTTTTATTTAAATACCTCCTCTACATTTCCGATAAAGTTGATAAATCACAAATTACAATCTTTAATTTAAAAGATAATTTTGAATATGATGTAAACAACATGAAGCGGATTTGCACCCGCCTTCAGATTAAAGAAATACCTGTTGACCGGGAAATAGACACATTAGAGATTATCGGGAACGGGAACAGTGAATTAGAAACAACTGAAATAAAAGATGAGGTTCTGTCAGAAACAACAGATGAAACAACTGATGAAACGGAAACAGGTGACGAAACCGAAGAAGTGTCTGAAGAAGATGTTACAGAATCCGGGTTAGAAGATGAAGGCATGTCTTTATTGGAAAATAAAGAGCAGGATTCAGCCGGGTCACAGGAGTTATTTGAGCTGGAATCTATCAGCCGTACGATTGAAACACATATTACCGAATCGAAAAAAGAAATTAAAGATTCAGATAATGAAGAAGCTCATACCGATGAAAACATTGCTGAAAAACCGGTTCTGAATGAAGAGGTAATTGAAGATGCAAAAGAGACAATTGAAAATGTGAAGGAAGATTCAATTGAAAAAGATAATGAGGAAGAGCCCGAGCTGCAAATAGAAGTAAGAAAACCTTCGGATATAGATGAATATCTTGAGAAAGAAGAAATAAAAGATGAGGCTTCGGAACAGGATGAGTTTAATAAATTTGAGCATAGGTATCGTGAAGAAATAAAAATTCTTGAAAAGCTGTTATCATATATAGAGAAAGAATGTACTTATAACGGGTTTAAAGGATTAAATGAAAGAACATTAAAAAGCTTTAATGAGATAATTGAGATATCCAATGGGCTTGGAGAACTGACTAGGCAGCTTTCGTTCGATCTTGTTGCTGATATTTTCTTTACAATAAACATGTATTTCAAAAAAGCTTCAAGCAATCCTACAATTATTACTCTTGAGCGAATTAAGCTGTTTGATTCATCTCTTGCAATTGTAAGCAGTTTAATAAAAGGTGAAACATACCTTGATTATGATGAAATAATAACAAAGGTAGAATCATTAAAAGTATTTTTGGCAAAACCATTTATAACACAAGAAGAAAAATCATCTTCAGTCAAGCCGGATAAGGCGGCAGAAGGCCAGGAAATAAGCGCAGTTAAAAGATTGATAGAATCACCTGAAACAATTGAGTTTCCGAAAACCCCTGAAGCGGAAGAGGTTTTGATAGAAAAACCGAAAGTTAAAAAGCAAAGTGCTGAAAGTATAATTTTTAAAATGAAATATCTTGTGAAAGAATTCGAAAAGAATTTTTCAGCACTGGAAAATATAAAAGGAGAATACAGCAAGTTCGCAGCATTGGAAAAAGTAGATGAGCTCAATTATTATCTGCGGATGCTGGCAAAGATTGCATCTGCCGTAAAGTTAAATGATATACTGAAGCTGGCAGAAGTATCATATGTCTTTTTGAAATACCTGAAAGATTACAGGATGGACCTGCTTGATTCTGAGATTAAACAAATAATAAAATATATAATATTCACGTTTAAGATGCTGTTGACTGACAGGAAACCTGAAGATTTTAATGTCCTTGTTCAGTATTTAAATAACCCGGTGAAAATATTTGCCGATTCGAATTAATATTAAGAAGAAATAAAATATGAAATCTTATGCGATTATAATGGCCGGGGGAGTTGGTGCCCGGTTCTGGCCTTATGGCTCTCAAAAACTTCCAAAACAATTTCTGCCTATTGCTAACTCTTCTGATACAATGATCCAGCTTACCGTTAAAAGGATGAGAGAGCTTGTACCTATTGAACAGATCTTTATTGTTACAAATGCTCAATATGTAAACGAGGTCAGAAAACAGGTTTCCAGGATACCGGGAGAAAATATTATCGGTGAACCTGTTGGAAGAAATACTGCACCTTGTGTCGGGCTTGCTTCAATCATACTTAAACAATTTGATGAAAGAGCAAAGATGGTTATTGTACCTGCTGACCATCTGATACAGGATGAAGAAGAATTTATAAGAACTGTTAAAGCAGGACTTAAATTTGTTGAAGATAATGATGCAATTGTAACACTTGGCATAAACCCCACTCACCCCGAGACAGGCTATGGTTATATACAATTTCTCGATGATGTGTTTCTTACTGTTGAACCAAATGGTTCCGAAGAAAAAGTAAATATATATAGAGTAAAAACATTTGCGGAAAAACCAACACTTGAAACAGCAAAGGAATTTCTTGCAAGCGGCGATTTCCTGTGGAACAGCGGTATGTTTATTTTCCGTGCCGATGTTATCCTGAAAGAGATAAAAAAATATCTTCCCGACCTGCATCATGAATTGCTTAAAATTGAAAAAGATATTCACTCAAATAGTTTTAAAAACACACTTGATAAGGTCTTCAGGCAGATAAAAAGCATTTCAATCGATTATGGTGTAATGGAGAAAGCAGATAATGTTTATGTTATAAAAGGTAACTTCAAATGGAGTGATCTTGGCAGCTGGGATGAAGTGCACCGTGTTAAGCCAAAGGATAAAACAAATAATGTAATAATCGGAGATTCGTATGTTAAAGATTCTGAAAATAACCTTGTACTTTCTTCAAAAGGGTTTGTTGGCTTAATTGGAGTCGATGATTTAATAATAATAAATACAAAAGAAGGGTTGTTGATCTGCAAGAAAGGACGTTCTCAGGAAGTCAAAGAAATTGTGGATTATCTAAAAAGAAAGGGATTATCGGATTATTTATGATAACCAAAATATCACATATAGGAATAGCAGTAAAAGATTTAAACACTGCAAAAGAATTATATAAGAAATTGTTTCAGTCCGAACCTTCGGAAGAAGAAGTAGTAGCTGAACAAAAAGTAAAAGTGGTAAAATTTAAGGTCGGTGAAGCAACAATAGAGTTACTGGAAGCAACAGATCTTGAATCTCCGATTGCAAAGTTTATAGAAAAAAGGGGTGAAGGTATTCATCATGTTGCCTATGAATCGGATAAGATACAGGATGATTTAAACAGGTTAAATACCGATGGCTTCGATCTGATAAATAAAGAACCGCGTATCGGCTCTGATAATATGCTGATTGCTTTTATAAAGCCAAAATCAACAGGCGGCGTTCTGACAGAAGTCTGCCAGCACTAGGGAGTTTATAAGGTTTATAAGGTTTGTAAGGTTTGTAAGGTTTATAAGGTTTATAAGGTTTGTAAGGTTTATTAGGTTCATAAGGTTCATAAGGTTTGTAAGGTTTGTAAGGTTTAAAAGGTTTATAAGGATGAATCCCGCTTGCCTGCCTTTGGCAGGAAGGGATGATATTATGGTAGAATGAATCATTCTTCACGAACAGAATCCCGAAGGGATGATATTATGGTAGAAAGAATCTGCCTTTGGCAGTTAGTGACGAAACAAACAAGGAGAACTGTATTGAAAATTCTGCTTTATTCCATAATTTATTTATTTTTTATTATCATACAAATGAGTAACTCACAGATTAAAGATATTTCACTTGATAAATTTGACTGGATGCTTGATAACTGGGTTATGGCAGATGAAAATGGAATTACCCGTGAAAGGTGGATTAAGGAAAGTGATACCATTTTAAGAGGTAATTCATATACTATAAAAAATGGAGATACTGTATTCACTGAAAAAATATCCATCGAAAAAAGAGGAGATGAAATATTTTATATTGCAATTGTAGCCCACAATCCGGGACCTGTTGATTTTAAGCTGGTATATTTATCTGATACAAAAGCAGTATTCGAAAATCCCGAACATGATTTCCCCCAAAGAATAACTTACATAAACGAAGAAGACGGCTCACTTTTCGCACAAATTGAAGGTCCAAACAAAGACGGCAAAACCATTAAAATTGATTTTCTGATGAAAAAAGAAAGATAACATTCTATTTTTCTTTTTATATGCACAGGTTTTGACTTTTAATTCAATTCTTCACTTTACTATCTTTGCCCGTTGATGAAAGATAAAGTAAAAAAGGAAATAAAACAAAAACAGGATAAGAGCAAGGACTATCCTTTTTACATGCTTATTGCTCTTGTAGTGGTATTACCGCTTGTATTTACCACTACTGTTGAAAGTTTGTTTAACGTAGTGAAGAGTACAGCATTTAGAATGCTAAGCGGTTTGTTTTTCATTTCATTAATCATTTTTTTGTGGAACAAGCTTAAACAGAATCGATTCGAATATATTGCAAATAGAGCAATTGATTCTGCTGTACTTTTCATTTTTCTTGGTGCCGTAATCTCAACTGTATTTTCAATTAATCCATACGTAAGTTTATTTGGACAGTATTCCAGGCAAATTGGGTTAATTACTTATGCTATTCTTACACTTCTTTACTTTTTATCATCAATTACTCTTTCAAATACAGAAAAAAGAGATAAGCTTTTATTTGCAATGTCATTAACGGGTGCGCTTGTTGGTGCGTATTCAATACTTCAATATTTTGGTCTTGACCCTTTTAAAGTACAAATTGTTGCATACGTCAGGCCTATGAGCTCAATGGGAACCAGTGTATTTGCTGCCGGCTTAATGGTAATGGTTCTTCCATTTGCAGTTATACGGGCATTTCAGAATAAATTCTCATTTACAACTGTTATAATACCGGTAATTATTCTGGCAGGAATTATTATATCACAAACAAGGACAGTGTATGCCGCATTACTGTTTGAATTAATTCTATTTTGTATTTTTTATCCTTACGTTTTAAAACCGGATATTATAAGATATAATAATGCAAGAAGAACAGGTTTGATAATTCTTGGCATTATTGTTATCGCGTTAATTGCTGCAAATATTTTTTTATCTCATAACATTTATATAAAAAGGTTTCAAAGTATTGTTACAATTACCGAAACACAAAGATGGGTGTTATGGAAGACAACATTAAATATGTTCGGTCATTATCCCATAACGGGAACCGGAATATCAACATTTTCACGAGGGCTTGAGGATTTTCTCACTATAGCCCTGAAAAATAAAGATGCATCTCCTTATTATGATAATGCACATAACAATTATCTGCACACATTAGCCGTGATGGGAATAATAGGACTTGCTGCATATCTGTATATGCTCTTTACAGGTGTCAGATATTCAATCGCATCTGTATTGAATAAATCAGAAAAGAAAAGCAGGCAATATATATTTGTTGCTTTCCTTTGCATGTTTGGCGGGTATATTGTTTACGGGCTTGCGGATTTTGATGAATTAACACATTTAGCATACTTGTTTATTTTTCTTGCAGCCTTTAAATCAGAGCTGTTTTCGGCAGGCAAAGGTGTAATATTAAAATTTAGCAATAAAAGTAAAATCAAATTCGGAAATATTTTTGTATTTTCAGCAGCAGTTGTAGTTATGTTCAGCTTGTTCAATATTTATGATGCTTACGTTGATTTTAAAGCTGATAAAGTATATCATGAAGGATTGGCAAATTATAATTATTTTAATGGAAACATAACTGAGCTAAATTCAAAGCTTAACCGGGTCATCGAACTAAATCCCAGAGCCGAATACAGGTTTTCATATGCATACCATAATTATTTTTATTGCTTTGATAATCCTATGTTAAATGCTGTGAGCAGTAAGCCGATATTAAAAGCAGCAGAAGACCAGTTAAGAATTGCTGTAAAAAATCACCCTTCTGAACTTGAATGCCTGGCTTTGCTGTCATTAATAAAATATGATGAAGGTGATACAATTGAAGCGGAAAAATTAAAAAATGAAGTGCTGGCAAAAGATACATTACAAACAGATTTCAGGGTGAATCTTTCCAGATATTATTTTAAGAGTAGAAAAGACGACCTTGCATTGGAGCAATTAAATATTGTATATAAATACGAACCTAATAATGTAGATGCTTATTTTACTTCATTGATATACATGATGAAGAAGAAAGAATATAAATCTGCAGAAGAATGCTGCAATGCAATATTGAGGATTGAGCCGAAAAATATAGAAGTGCTGAAATATCTTAATGAAATAAAAAGGTTAAAAGATATAAAAAAATAGTTCTTCTCATTAAAAAAATTCCCATCCGCTGCATCAGCGGATGGGAATATCGAAATAATCAAAGGAAAGCATTGTAAGCCGGATTCTGTCTTCCCCCCGAAAGGGGATTGCAGCCATTTATCTATGCAACCTACCCTGTGACATCGGGCGAGCAGCCCTCAGGCGTCACTATACATGGTCTTGCACTCTGATGGGGTTTTATTTGCATCCTGCAGTTACCTGCAGGAACGGTGGGCTTTTACCCCGCCTTTTCACCTTTTCCCCGCCGAAACGGGGTAGTTTGTTTTCTGTATCACTTTCCGTTATGCAGGATTTGCTCCTGCATACCCTCCGTTTCCGGAGGCATCCTGCTCTCAAGTGTCCGGACTTTCCTCACTCCTCTGTTTCCGGAGCGCGGCTGCTAATGCTATCCTAAATTAAATGCATTCCCGCGAAAGCGGGAATCTTGTCAATTATTCCTGGGATTCCCGCTTTCGCGGGAATGCTTTCTCACAAACTCTTCCTGTTATCTATTGCCTGGTTTGCTAATCTATCCGCTGCTTTATTAAATTCTCTTCCAATATATATAACTTTGTAAGATTTATTAAGTTTCTTCATAAGCACATGAAACTTATTGTTTAATATAGCAAGTCCCGGCTCATTTATCTTAAAATCAAAATTTAACTGGTTAACCATCAGCAAACTATCAGCATAAAATTCAATCTCATCAAAGTCTCTTTCAGCAATCAATTTTTTTATCAGGTCGAGAGATTTTAATATTGCTTTATATTCTGCCTGGTTGTTAGTTGCAATTCCTAAATATTCATTCCATGATGAAAGGATGAAATTATTCTCATCGTAAATTATTATCCCAATTCCCGAAGTACCCGGATTACCCCTTGATGCGCCGTCTGTGTAAACTTTTATTTTACTCAAATGTTAATCAATTCTTCTGATATTAGTATCCTGCCGCATGACTCGCATGTAAAAAATCTTTCTACCATTCTTATTTCAATTGACCTTTGCGGAGGTATTGAATTGAAACATCCGAGGCAAGAGCCTTTTCTTACTACAGCCATTGCATCACCGAATTTTGCATCGTTTATGCGTTTGTAAAACTCAAGGTCTTCAGGATTAACTTTTGGAACTACACTTTCCCTCTGTGCTTTTAGCTCTTTTTCCTCTTCTTCCGTTTGCTCATTTAATGCTTTCAGTGTTTCCTCATGCTGGGCAAGGTCTGAAAGTATATCAGCCAATTCTGTTCTCAATGTGTTGATTCTGTTTGTTAATTCATCTTTTTTAATCTTTATATCTTTTTCGAGAACATCTTCATTTTTATCGATGTGTTCATAAGCGTCTTCGATTTCTTTTGCAAGAGCATTATATTCCTGGTTTGATTTTACTGCGCCGCTTCTAAGCACTTCATCGTTTTTATCTATCTTTTTTGCAAGTGAGCTGTTTTGTGTAACCAGTACACTTTCATTTTCAGTTATTCCTGATAGTTCCTGTTCCAGTCTGTCTAATGTCTGTTCGTGTGAATCTTTTTTTTCAGTTAGCTCTTCAATAATTTCAGGAATATCTCCTTTTAAGCTCTCCAATTCCTGAAGCTCTTTATCTATCTTGTGAAGTTCAAACAACAATAATAATCTTTCTTTCATTTTCACTCCTGCTTTTTCAGCATTAAGTTTATTGTACTTTTGTTTTTCTTGTTTATTATTAAAACTTTTTCTTTGTTACCTGTAATATAGTCTGTTACATTTTCACTATCTGACATATCGATAATTACGTCTTTTATTTTTACATTAGAAGCTGTAACAAACTCATCAGAATTTAATTTACGGTTTATTCTCCTTATTATCTCTAAAAGGCTGAATGATTTTTTTAATTTTACTCTAACAGCGTTGTCAGATTTGGAGCCAGTAATAATCTCATAAATCTCATAAGCCGGCTCTTCATACGGATGATGCTTTAATAAACTTTCTATTACGTCATTTACCAGGTGTTTTTCGCATACCATCTCAAGCCGTATCTCATCTACTGTCTCTAAATTTTCTCTTTTACCTATTACGGGTTTTGTATTCTTTCCCCCTTTAAATGTACCTGTACCTTTTATCCTGAAAGAACAAACTGTATAATTCCCTATAATTCCGGCACCCTTTTCTGCCATTGTCTCAGTTATTTCTTCAATTTTAGTAGGTGGCACAAATACGGCAATTTTAAATTTCCGTTTTAAAGAACTAACACCGGCGATTACTTTTATTTCTTCCTTTTTAAATAATTTTGACGCAAATTTTTCTGAATCATTCATAATATTTCATCAATTTCCCGGTAAAAAAAATGTCCCGATTCTATGATTCGGGACATTCGTTACTCTTTTTAGTTGAGTGCTGTTTTATCTTACTTCTTAAATGAAACTTTAAATATTTTATATTCATTATTTTAGTAAAAATATCAATTGAGAGTTTCATATTCAAGACAATTTGTATTCATTAAATGAAAGAAGTGAAATAAATGGATTTAATAAAGGAAATATTTGATAATGTTAAGACTATAGCGGTTATTGGGATGAAGGATAAAGCCGGTGATGCATATGGTGTACCTGTGTATTTAGATTCAATAGGTTATAAAATTTACCCGGTCAATCCTTCAAGAATAGGGAAAAAAGTGCTGGGTGAGCCTTTTGTTGGGAAAATAACTGATATTAAGGCGGAAATAGACTTAGTAAATATTTTCCGCAGGCCGGAATTTATTCCGGAACATGTAAAAGAAATACTTTCTATGAAGCCGCTTCCTAAATATGTGTGGTTTCAATTAGGAATTGAAAATGATGAAGCAGCAGCAGAACTTGAAAAAGCAGGAATAAAAGTTGTCCAAAATTCATGTATGCTGGTTGAGCATAAGACGCTGAAATTCAGATAATATTATTTTTTATCTTCTTTTTGCTCTCCTGCCGAAGATTTAATCTTTTCTTTTGAGATTATATCTGTTAAAGTGAGCTGTGTTTCTTTCATTCTGAAATAATTCTCATTGGTTTTTACATTCAGAAATTTTTGAAGAAGATAATTTTTTGTAACACTGTCTTTTTCCATCATAACAAGCCATGTACTTGGAGTTGCTTCAACAACCGAAATCCCCGAAAAATCCAAACCCGTCTTATATATTTCTGTTTCCAGATAATCAGCCAGGTCTTCATCGTCCGAGTCATTTAGATAATCAATTAGTATAGAAGTTGAGAACATTTCTTCCGGTGTAAGAGTAGTATCGGCAGGATTTTCTATTTCATCTTCATCCATGTTTCTTTGTGACTGTTTATCTGAATCTTTTGAACAGGATAGGAAAGTAATACCTATAATTAAAACTATTATGTAGTTAAATATTGTTGGCATAACGGTTATTGAAATTTTGATATTTTAATTTTTACAGGTTTAACAATTGGCAGAATAAGTACTTTACTGTTTATAAAGGGATTCTATCTGTATTAGCACAAAGAATCCCTCTCATTCAATAAAAAATTTATATTAACTCTTAATCTGATTAATCTGACTAATCTGATAAATCTTAAATTAGATTCAGCTCTTTTCCTATATCATGGAACAACTCAAGAATCCGGTCGAGCTGTTCATCTTCATGGCTTGACATATATGATGTTCTAAGCATAGCCATACCCGGCGGAACACCGGGGGATATAAATGCATTAGTGAAAACTCCTGCATCGTATAATTTTCTCCAGAAAATAAATGTAGTAGGGTCATCGCCAATGATAACCGGTACTATAGCTGTTTTGCCATCAATAATCTTAAATCCCATTTCCTTAAAGCCCTTACGCATTTTATCCGCATTACATTTTAGCTTTGTTACGCGTTCCGGTTCTTCTTCAAGGATTTCCAAAGCTGCCATTGCTGCTGCTACTGATGCAGGTGTTGGCGATGCACTGAATATTAATGCAGGTGCATGATGCTTTACAAAATTGATAACTCTTTCAGTTGCAGCCATGAACCCTCCAAGAGATGCAAAAGTTTTGGAGAACGTTCCCATGGTTATATCTACCTTATCCATTATACCGTAATATGAGCCCGTTCCTCTTCCGCCCTCGCCAATTACTCCGACCGAATGTGCATCATCCACCATAACCCGCGCATTATATTTCTTAGCTAAAGCTACCATCTCAGGTAAATGAACAATTTCACCTGTCGTAGAAAAAACACCATCTGTAACAATTAATTTTGCCTTGTCAGGGGGTATTCTCTTTAAAACTTCTTCAAGGTCATTCATATCGTTGTGCTTATACCGCTTGAACTCAGCAAAAGCACCTTTAGCCATAAGGTCTGCAGCAACTATACAGGCATGGTTATCTTTATCCGATATCACATATTCACCTTTTTGAACAAGTGTTGGAATAATTCCCTGTGCAGTCTGGTATCCTGTTGAAAAAAGAAGTACGGATTCCGTTCCGAAGAACTTTGCCATTCGTTTTTCGAGTTCAATATGCAGGTCAAGTGTTCCTGTAAGATATCTTGAACCGCTGCAGCCGGTACCGTATTTTTTAACGGCATCAATTGCTGCCTGCTTTACTCTCGGATGTGCTGTTAAACCAAGGTAGTTATTGGAGCCGGCCATAATAACTTTTTTGCCTTCAATTTGAACTACCGGTCCCTCGTTCTCTTCGATAGGTCTGAAATACGGGTATAATCCTGATTCCTTTACTTCATCTGCTCTTGTAAAATCATAACACTTTTGAAAAATGTCCAAAACGGACGCTCCTTTCCCCGGAAAATGGCTATGCCAATTAATAAAATTGAATATTCTGTAATATTTGAATATTTTGTTAATTAAATTTACTGCATTTAGAATCATATAACAAGGAAATAGTCTTGACTAAAGTATTTATAACCGGGGCAACCGGTTTTATTGGCTCCCATCTCACCGATAAATTAATTAATAAAAATTATGAAATTAGATGTCTCGCAAGAAAAACCAGCAATCTGCGGTGGCTTAAAGATAAACCGGTAGAGTTGGTTTATGGCGATTTGTGGGATGATAAAATTCTGGAAAAAGCTATTGAAGATGTGGATTATGTTTACCATGTCGGGGGTGTTAATTTTGCTAAAAAGAAGGAAGACTATTTCAGGGGTAATACCGAAGGAACGGAAAACTTAATTAAAATTACACACCGGGTTAACCCGGATTTAAAAAAATTTCTCTATACAAGTTCACAGACCGCGGTGGGACCTTCATTTGGAAATAAACCGGTTGATGAAAATACGGAATATCATCCTATTACAACATACGGCAGGTCCAAGATGGAAGCGGAAAAAGTTGTAAGGAAATATTTTGATAAGATGAACTGCACTATTGTAAGGGCACCGGCTGTATACGGCCCAAGAGATGTTGCCATACTTGAATATTTTAAAACCATGAGCAAAGGGCTCCAGCCGCTTATCGGGTTTAATAATAAGATGGTAAGTCTTATACATTCATCTGACCTGGTTGACGGGATGATATTAGCCGCGGAATCTGAGAAAGCTGTATCTAATATATATTTCATATCATCGGAAAAGTTCTACACATGGAAAGAAGTGGGTGAACTGACTTCAAAACTGATGAACAAAAGAACTATTACAATTAAGATTCCTCATTTCATAGTTTATTTTGTCGGTGCAAATGCACAGTTCTTTTCAATGTTCTCAAAAAAACCTGCAATAATGAATCTTGAAAAGTGCAGGGATTTAACAACTCAATACTGGATATGCTCGACCGAAAAAGCAAAACGTGAGCTTGGCTACAAAGAAACACTTGGACTTGAGAAGGGTTTGAAGGATACAATCGATTGGTATAAAGAGATGAAGTGGATAAAGTAGTTGCAGGTTCGAAGTTGCAGGTTACAGGTTGGAAAAATTGGTAATTACATTTTATGAATCCCGCCTTCCTGTTTTTGGCGGAAATAGATAACATTATTGTAGAAGTGTCAGAAACCTCACCCCTACCCCTCTCCTGGGAGGAGAGGGGGATTCGATTGATTAGAAATTCCGCCTGCCTGCCAATGGCGGGAAGGGATGACATTATTGTAGAAGTGTCAGAAACCTCACCCCTACCCCTCTCCTGGGAGGAGAGGGGGATTCGATTGATTAGAAATCCCGCCTGCCTGCCAATGGCGGGAAGGGATGACATTATTGTAGAAAGCTTTAAAGAGAAACACATAACCCTGAAAGGGTGATATTATAACTTAATCCTTTCCGGGTTATTTTTATTATATGATGGAATTCTCTGCAATTATATTTATTCATACCGGATATTTTTAAAGAAATACTTTCCTTTTAAAAGAATATTTACTAAATTAGCAAATAAGACTAATTTATACTTATTTTAATATTGTTAATGTAAATTCTTTCTGTATGCATTTTATGAATTTGTAAATGGAAAACAAAAAATGAAATTATTTCTTTACTTTATTCTGATTTTTGGTTTTAATACGGAAATTTACAGCCAGAATTTTTTTGTGCCTACTTCCGTATTATCTACCGGTACAGAATATGTGGATGCGATTGCAAGTACTTCTTCGGGAGTGGTTTTAGCGGCACAGCTTAATTCCGGTGTATACAGGACTACAAACAACGGCATAAACTGGGCAATCTGCGGACTTACCGGCAGAAGAGTTTACAAAATAGCATCTGCACCTGATGGAAATATTTTTACACTTGGCGGTACTACATCAAATATTTATATAAGCCGCTCAACAGATAATGGGTTAAGCTGGTCGGATGTAATGACGCAGGCACGTGCAAATAATTATGCAAACGGCGGCGGCGGAATTGTGTTTGTGAACAGCACTACAATAGTTGCTGCTTTATCGTTTACACTTGGTCCTACAATTGGAGATGTGGCGGCTGTGATAATGCGTTCAACTGATGCGGGCTCTTCATGGATACAGGTTTATACTTTAGTAACCGGTTTTACCAATGACCTCGTATTAACACCCACAGGTAAAATTTTGGCGGCTACTTCTCTGGGCGGTGTTAAGGCTTCAACGAATAATGGTACAAACTGGCTTAACACAGGGTATAATATTTATTCTAACCGCCTTGAAGTGAATTCTCTTGGCCATGTTTTTGTCTCAAGGGCAACTGCAGGAGATACTATTGATATGATATATAAATCGACTGATGACGGCGTTTTGTGGTTTCCGGTAAACTGTTCCGGGAGAAGCATCAGGGATTTTATTATTGATTCACAGGATAGATTGTATGTATCAAATGAAAGCAAACAGGTTAAACGCTCTTCAGATGGAGGCAGTACATGGGAATATATTACATCGGGTATCCCTGCATCACAATATGTTTATTCATTGTATATGGCAGGAAACGGGATTCTTTTTGCAGGTACTAATTCATCGGGAGTATACAGGTCAGCAACCGTTGTATCATCAGGGAATATTAACGGAAATATTCCTTCCGCGTTTTCATTAAAACAAAATTACCCTAATCCGTTTAATCCTGTAACAATTATCAATTATCAATTAGCAGCGAGCAATTATGTCAAGTTGACAATATCGGATATTGCCGGAAGGGAAGTAGCTGTGCTTGTTAATCAAAAACAAAATGCAGGCAAATACGAAGTTAAGTGGGATGCTTCTAACTATTCCACCGGAGTGTATTTTTATAGACTTATCAGCAGAGAGTTTTCTGAAACAAGGAAAATGATTTTGTTAAAGTAAGTATGTATTGTCAAAAGAATTTTCAGGTGAATGTTTCAAGTACTGGAAATTGAGTTTAGTTTTGTAAATTATGATTTAAAAATAGTCAACTAAGAATTTTTCTAAATTTTCATCCTTTTACTTAAGGAGCGATGAAATATCTTTTTTCTGATGCTAAATAATCAGTGTACTTTGGATTAAAATAATAATTCATTTCAACAAACTCATCCATTGAATTAAAATTACCTATCTGCTGTATATTCCACATTACAGTATCATTTTTATTATATTCCAATCCCGCTGACTTTAATTCTCTAAAAGTAACGCTGCCTGAGCGAGTGTAATATGTAAAAAAATGGGAGTGTTCATTATTCAGTGAATTATATACATAAAAGTCAAAAACATTTATTTTATCAGTTGAAACAAAATTTATTGAAAATTCAGTATTATCATTTATGTTTGGTTCAAAATTTCGAGGCGTGCTTATAACAAAAAATGGACTATGTGTTATTGCACCGATTGCCAACTTTGAGATATATGCAGTTTTTTCATTCAATATATCTCCTGAGTGGCAAATACTTGTTACCTTAATATTAAAACTAAGCGGAAGAGAATCAGGTATAATAATACTTGTCCCATTTAAATTAGTATAATGGTCATAACAAATTTGAAGCTGAGAAGATGGAGAAAATCCAGGGAAATTAAGGTATGCATTGTGTTGATAATATCCTGCCTGTCCCGAATTTACAAAAAATGATACTCCTTTTTCCTGCGGGTTATAGGATATTTCTTCATTTGAAAAGCATATGGTATCACAAGTATTTCCTAATTTTACAAATTTCATTCCGAAATTATCGTAACTGCTAATACTGTTGTAAGATTCTGTATATTGGAGAAAATATATATATCCCTCTATTTCAATCCTGCTTATGGGAATATCTAATAACAATGTAGATTCATCTAAACCGATATTGATTACCCACTCATTTTCCAATTGATGAAATCTTTCATTACTTATAAAACCAATCTTTCCACGCTTATTTATTGGCACCGGAGGAAATTTAATTATAACTGCTATTTTGTTTGTAAAATTCGATATCAATGCATTTGAAAAATGAGGATTAACTGTAGTTAATCCATTTAAAAAATAGGATGCATTTAAAGCAGTTTCATTTTTTAGATTATAAGGGAATGAAGATGTTTCAAGATGGAAATTTCCTTCTATATCCGGAGAAGAAATTGGAGGATGTCCCAAAGATATTTTGTTACTATAAAACGCCGGTAAGCTATGGATGTCTGTTACCTTTCCATCAATAGCAATGCCGCCTGAATTAAAATCCTCATTGCACCCGGTAAATAAAACAACAATAAACAGCAGGAAGAAAAAATTAAACCGGAGAATTTGAGAAACAGTTATTTTTCTGATTCTATGCAAAGTTTATGATTGAATTGATTAAATAAAATAACTGATTTTTTAATACTTTACGACACAAAAATTACAGTTTATTTTTGCTTATTTATATATAAATTGGCATGTGATTAAGTATATATTCCATACCTTACTCTTTCTGATTTTCCTCTCATACATATCATACAGCCAGAAAAACTGGATAGTACAAGGATATGTACTTGATTCTATCAGCAAAAACCCAATCACAAATGCTTCTGTAGTAATAGGAAATCTTGGTATCGAAAAGGAAACAGACAGCTCGGGATATTTTATTATTTATTCTGTACCCGGAGGTGAATATACGATTAAAATATCTGCGGAAGGTTATAAGGAAAAATCACATAAGATAGTTATGAATGAAACATCTGCTGATACTAATATTACAATCTATATGTTCTCTTCATCTTACACAACTCAAACAATAGAAGTATATGATGAATATTTTAAAAAGGAAAAGTTTTCATCAACAAGTGTTTCAAGCTTTTCATACCAGGAGATGTACAGGTCAGTTGGAGCAGTAGAAGATATTATAAGATATTTCAGGAATACAGCAGGTGTATCTGTGGAAAACGACCAATATAATGGTTTGATTGTAAGAGGTGGGGCACCGACAGAAAATTTGATAATGATAGATGGAATGGAGCTTCCCAATCCGAATCATTTTGGACCTCCGGGCTCTTCATACGGCATATTATCATACATAAACCTGAACATGGTTAATAAGGCAGTATTTTATACAGGGGGCTTTCCGGCTAATTACGGCGGAAAAATTTCCAGTATACTAGATATTAAATTCCGTGAAGGTTTATCAAAAAAACATTCGGCGAATGTGAATTTTTCTATTGTTGGATTCGGTGGTTTTTTTGAAGGTCCATTAACGAAAAAAGGCAGCTACATATTTTCGATTCGCAGAAGCTATTTTGAGCTTGTGAAAGAACAACTCAATATGGAGGCGTTTCCTAATTATTGGGATTTGAATTATAAGCTTAATTACCGGTTTAACAACAACAGCATATTATCGCTCTTTGGTGTCGCTGCATGGGATAAAGCAAGACCCTTTGTAAAACAGAGTAATATATTTAATCCTGAACATAATTTCGAAGGTCATAAAAACGCAGATATTAATTTATCGAATATTGGATTAAAATATACACTGAATAACAAAAGCGGGTTGTTCTCTCTGTTATTCTCTAATAATTACTCCGTATATAAAGCAAATTATGAAGGGGATACATATTTTAAGATTGATGTAAAAGATATTGCATATAATCTAAAAACTGAATACACTGGTGACCTTGACAGCACGTTGTTTGTGAAAGTATCTTCTGAAGTATCTGCTTGCGACCTGAACTATGATGTATATGCAAACGGGAACTACAGTTTATACGGTTATATCTCGCCCGATATAGATTATATCTTTAAAGATGTAAAATATAAATATAACGGTAGTGTAAACCTAAGCACAGACCTGTTCAATAAAGTTCTGCAATTAAATGCAGGTATCAGGTTTGACTATTTCAGCTTGATGAATTATTCATATGCTTATTCACCTCGCGTTGGTGTTATATTAAAGCTGAGCAGTAAGTTGTTTCTGAATGCATCATGGGGAATATATACACAAGCACCTGAGGTACTCTGGCTTATTTCGGATATTGATAACAGAAACTTGAAATATATTAAGTCAGACGGCTATGTGCTTGGTGCGGAATATTTTTTCTCAAAGACCATTAGATTGAATGCAGAATGTTATTATAAATGGTATAGGGATTATCCGATTAGTGTATATAACCCATATTATATCTTTATCAATAGCGGTGTAAGTATTTACCCTAATTTTCTGGATAAGGCAGTAAGCGCGGGCAAAGGTTATTATAAAGGCATTGATATTACACTTGAAAAAAGGAGTAATGGTGTTGGTCTGTACGGACAACTTGTTTTTTCAATTTCCAATTCACGATTCAAAACATTATATGGAAACGGGCAAAGAGGTGAATTTGATTTTGGAAAACAGTTTCTTGCAATGCTTGGTTACCGGCTCAATGCTAATTGGGCTTTTGGTGTAAGAGCTAAATATTCCGAGGGAAAACCCTGTACACCATACGTTTTTGATAATAATATTTACTGGGTGCCCGATAGAACAAAAATAAACACTGAAAGATTACCTTATTATCTCAGAATTGATGCACGCATTGACAGTTATTTCAAAATAGGACCGGTTCAGACATCATTGTATTTTGAAGTTGAAAATATTTTTGATAAAAAAAATGTATACGATGGATATTTTAGCAGATCGTATGGTGATTGGAGCTATTATTATCAATGGTCAATCCTGCCAATTATGGGGCTGAATATTAAACTGTGATATTATAGCAGTTCGGTTGCATTTCACTTGCTTATTTCAATCCCCATTTTTTAGTCCTAAATCTTTCAATTGACTAAATTGCCATTTTTGAGTATTTTTGAAATCCTCTATTTTTGGTAATTCTATAATTATTAAGAAAAAACACAATGGCAGCAACGAATTTAAGTGCTCAGAAAAGAACAGATATTTCAAATTCTGCGCTAAAAACAAACAGGAAAAAAGGAAATATCCCCGGAATTTTTTATTATAAAGGCAGTGAACCTATACCGGTTTATGTAAAAGATACTGCTTTAAACCCGTTTATTTATACATCTGAAGTATATGTTATAAGTCTTCAGCTTGATGGAGCAGAAGCTCATAATTGTATAATAAAGGATATTCAGTTTGACCCGGTATCAGATAAGGCGATACATTTTGATTTGCTTGGCATTTCGGAAAATGAAACGATAAAGCTGGATGTTCCTTTAGTATTAGTTGGTTCTCCGGTTGGTGTAAAAGAAGGCGGTATTGTTCAGCATTCACTGCATAAAGTCGAAGTTGAATGTCTCCCGCATAATATTCCTGCTCATATTGATATTCATATCGAGCATTTAAAGATCGGTGATGCTATTCATATTGGCGATATCGAACAAAAGAATTTCGAAATTCTTGACAACAAAGAAACCATAATTGTTGCAGTTGTTCCGCCGACAGTTGAGAAAACTGAAGTTCCCGGTGCCGAAGGTGCTGCTGCTCCTGCTGAAGGTGAAACTGCAGAACCTGAAGTCATTTCTAAAGGCAAGAAAGAAGAAGAAGAATAAAGAGTTCATTAAGTTCTTTAGGTTCTTTAAGTTTATTAGGTTCCTTAAGTGTTTTTTATCTTATGGGACCTTTAACATAAGCAGGATATATTTCCATCGAACTTAATAAACTTAACAAACTCAATAAACTTAACGAACCTAATGAAACTAATCGTTGGTTTAGGCAATCCCGGTACCAGGTACAGTAAGACAAGACACAATGTCGGGTTTCTTGCCATTGATAAGCTTGCTGAGTTCTTTAAAGTAAAATCATTCAAGTCCGAAAACAACTATATTTTTTCTGATACCGAATATAAAGAAGAAACAATAGTATTGATGAAGCCGCTAACGTATATGAATTTAAGCGGTACTGCACTGCAGGAGTTCTACGAAAAATATGAAGTTGAAAAAAAAGATATACTCGTAATATATGATGATGTAAACATTGATTTTGGTGTATTAAGGCTTCGTCCTTCAGGCAGTGACGGAGGGCAAAAAGGAATGCAATCGATAATATACCATTTACAGGATGAGAATATTGCCAGGTTAAGAATTGGAATAAAAAATAATGAAGAGCTTGAAAAATTTTTATCCGGTGATAAATATGACCTTGCAGGTTATGTCCTTTCTGATTTCACACCCGGTGAAATGAATAGCTTAGGTAAAATACTGGACACATCTGTAAATGCTGTTGTAAGTTATATAGAAAACGGGCTTACAGTTTCTATGAATAATTATAACAGGAACATTCTTGAAGACCCAAAACCTCTTTCTCCAACCACTGAGTGATTTCGGATTTGTGCTCATTAAGAAATTTTTCTTATATCCCTGTGGGATTATTTAGGCAATAGATTTCTGTACCAGGTGTACTAAATTTTTTTTGATTTTTGTTTAAAAAACGGGATTTATGTTGATAACCGTTAATGTTATATAATAAAAGTATACTTCGGAACATTTTATTCACTTACTTAATCTATTATTATTTTGTAACTTTACGTTTATTATCCAAAAAATAAGTTTTAATATAACTATATAATAAAGCATGAAAAAAAATCTATTATTAACCCTTTTTTTAATTTTTATGTCCCCGGCTTTGGCATTTGCCAGTGAAGCTGACCTTAAAATACCCGATCTTACAAGCTCACAAAACTCCCTCTTAATGAGCGGGCTTATTGTTTGTTTACTGGGGCTTCTGTTTGGTCTTTACCAGTATCTGAAAGTTAAAAGATTAAAAGCACATCAATCGATGCTTGATGTTGCCCAAACAATTTTCCAAACCTGCAAAACTTATCTTATACAGCAGGGAAAATTCTTATTTATTCTGTTCATCTTTATTGCTGCATGTATTGCTTTTTATTACGGTGTTCTGCAGCAAACTCCAATACAGGGAGTGCTTCTTATTCTTGGCTGGGCTGTTATCGGTATACTCGGCTCATACGGTGTCGCATGGTTCGGTATCAGGATGAACACACTTGCTAACAGCAGGATGGCTTTTGCTTCACTTGAAAGAAAGCCAATTAAGCTTTTAAGCATACCTCTTGATGCAGGTATGAGCATTGGTGTTATGCTTATCTGCGTTGAGCTTATTATGATGTTAATCATATTATTGTTTGTTCCGCGTGAATATGCCGGTGCAAGCTTTATCGGCTTTGCTGTCGGTGAATCACTTGGTGCAAGTGCTCTCAGAATTGCGGGTGGTATCTTCACTAAGATTGCTGATATCGGCTCTGACCTCATGAAAATTGTTTTTAATATTAAAGAAGATGACCCGCGTAACCCCGGCGTTATTGCTGATTGTACAGGCGATAATGCAGGTGACAGCGTTGGTCCTACTGCAGATGGATTTGAAACCTATGGCGTAACCGGTGTTGCTCTTATCAGCTTTATTGTTCTTGCAATCACTGATGTTGGGTTCCAGACTGAACTGCTTACATGGATTTTTGCTATGCGTATTTTGATGATTATAACTTCGATTGGTTCTTTCTATATTAACAAATTAATATCCAACGCAAGATTTAGCAAAAAAGATGAATTTGATTTTGAAGCTCCGTTAACTTCACTTGTCTGGATAACTTCAATTGTTTCAATGATAGTTACTTTTGCAATCAGCAATATTTTGATAGGTCACTTGCCGAATAATCTCTGGCTTATCCTTTCAATAATAATAAGCTGCGGTACTTTAGGTGCTGCGTTGATTCCCGAGTTCACAAAAATATTTACTTCGCCTAAATCAAAGCATGTTAACGAAATTGTAACAGCTTCAAGAGAGGGCGGTGCTTCACTTACAATATTATCAGGACTTGTAGCCGGTAACTTCAGTGCTTTCTGGCAGGGGCTGGTTTTCTTTGTACTGATGCTTATTGCTTATTTTGCTTCAGTGCAAATCCCGACAACTATGATACCTGCTTATGCTTCAATCTTTGCATTCGGTCTTGTTGCTTTCGGTATGCTTGGTATGGGACCTGTTACAATTGCTGTTGACAGCTATGGTCCTGTAACTGATAATGCACAATCTATTTATGAGCTTTCATTGATAGAAGAAAACAAAGCTGCAAAATCTGCTGAAATAGAAAGAGATTTTGGTTTCAAACCGGACTTCGAGAAAGCAAAATATTATCTTGAAGCTAACGACGGTGCAGGAAATACATTTAAAGCAACTGCAAAACCTGTATTGATTGGTACAGCAGTTGTCGGTGCCACCACAATGATATTTTCGCTTATACTTGTTATCAAAAATACACTTGGCATTGAACCCGAAGCAGTATTGAACTTATTAAATCCTTACACAATACTCGGTTTCATTTGCGGCGGCGCGGTTATATACTGGTTCACAGGTGCATCGATTCAGGCAGTTACAACCGGTGCTTACAGGGCTGTTGAGTATATTAAACAAAACATCGACCTTGACCCAAATGCCAGCTTAAGCGCTTCAATTGAAAAATCAAAAGAAGTTGTTAAGATATGTACCAAATATGCACAAACAGGAATGTTCAATATTTTTGTTGCAATATTCTCATTTGCATTGGCATTTGCATTCTTATCAGCACCTGCAAACGGCAATGAGCCGGTTTCATTCTTTGTCAGCTTCCTGATTTCAATAGCAGTGTTTGGTTTATACCAGGCAATATTTATGGCAAACGCAGGCGGTGCATGGGATAATGCTAAGAAGGTTGTTGAAGTTGACTTAAAGGAAAAAGGAACAGCTCTTCATGCAGCAACAGTTATCGGCGATACAGTTGGCGACCCGTACAAAGATACATCATCGGTTGCTTTGAACCCAATCATCAAGTTCACAACATTGTTCGGACTTCTTGCAATGGAAATAGCAATTTCAGCTGAATTTAGAAATACTGCTCCTTATGTAGGGTTAGTATTCTTTGTAGTTGCATTATACTTTGCATGGCGTTCATTCTATAAGATGAGAATTATAAAAACCGATATTCCCGCCCCGGTTCGCTCTGAGGTCAGGGAAGAAGTAGCTGCATAATATATCAATTATGTTTTTTACAGGGGTGCTGATGAAGCACCCTTTTTTTTGAACATCGGATTCATCAGATTCATCAGATTCATCAGATTCATCAGATTTATCAAATTTATCAGATTTATCAAATTTATCAGATTTATCAGATTTATCAGATTCATCAGATTCATCAGATTTATCAGATTCATCAGATTCATCAGATTCATCAGATTTATCAGTTAACTTTCAACCTGCAACCTGCAACCACTATTTCACTATTTGTTTATGGTGCAATTTTCGATGCATATTTTTTTCAGTAATCCAAAATCTAACTAAATCCGTGAGCAGCATTTTCAAACATAATTACGACATGCCTTAATTTATTTCGATATTATCAAAGAACGATTATTTATGCTTATATCGCTGTATAAGCATCATCAATATAATTTAATATAGTATTTATTCATTGTCAAGTTTTTGAATAAAATAGTTTAATCACGCTTCAAAAACATGTCAGAACCGGGATTTTTCGGATTTCAAGATTTAATGGGATTAGATTTCCCCCTTTCGAAGGGGGCTAGGGGGATGATTCTAAAATTGACACAGATGAATTTCAAGTATCACTTTAACTCTCCAACATCTGCGACAATTATTTGCTACCGGATTTTTCCCATAACGATAATGGTTAATGATATAGTGAAGTTTTTTTTTGATAAAAAAATGCCGATTCCGGCTCAAAATCGCAAATTATAAATCAAAAATCTCGCATCTCTGACGGCGTTATCTGCTTATACTGCAATGAGTTAACCCCTGTTTTCCAAAAACGATAACCCAACTTGATACCAACTTGACCCCAACTCCGGCACAACTTGAACCCAACTTGGCACTGTTTTGAACCCAACTCTGAATTTTTGTAGAGAAAATCCACATGCCTGCCCGTACAGGCGGGCGGCAAAAATGAGACACTTACGTAATTGTTTAGTTCAATAACCACAGCATTAAATGTGAGTATGATTTAAGTAACCAAAGCTTTTAAGGTGAGTGTGATTTAAGTACCCACGGCTTTTAAAGGTGAGTATGATGAAAGTAACCACGGTTTTAAACCGAGTGTGATTTAAGTAACCACGGTTTTAAGCCGTGGAGTGGAAACGGACCCACCATCCGGACTTTAGTCCAAATCTTACTTTTTTGTTTTGGGGGCAATGTCAGGTTGGTCTTTGTTAATATGCCGGATTCAGAATACAATTTTGGAGTAAAATAAATAAGTATAATATTTACTTTTCAACAAATAACCTAAAGGCAGGCCTGACACAACGGAGAAGAAGCCAAAACTTTCCAACTCACTTAATTTGTTGCTAAATTTATGTTTTCATAGTATATTATAGTCGTAAAAATCCACTAAATACTGTTCATAAAAATCCTTTTCAGCTATGGAGCTACCTGGAAAGGTAAAGCCGCATCTTCAATTCTACAAAGCGGCAAAAAATTTATTCATACTTAGAGTTTAATTCCTGCAACTCTTTTGCGGATTATGGAAAATTTTTTTTAAAATCAAATTATAAAAAGATTATGCCTTTATCATTCAGAAACTTAAATGGTACCACCAGACAACTTATGCTCGATGAACTAAATTATGATATAAAAAATGATAATTTGTATGTGAGTAACAGATTAAATTCAAAAGGAGTTGTCCAATATCCTAAACTATTAGAAAAGAGTTTTACAGAAGGAACAGAGTTTAGCCTAGCTACTGAATTAGATGAAAACGCATGTTTTGGTGCAACGTATCAAAGAAAAACTAAAAATGGATTCTCAACAGTGAAAATGCCATATGATGCGCCTTTTACTCTTGCAGAAGGAGAGTTTAATAGATTTTATATACGTGCACTATGTTTTCGCGCTTTAAACGAAAATTGTTATTTACGGATATACAGAGCAAAAGAAGTTTTAACGCCAAGACCTGAATCAACAGCGATTATTGGTGAGATAATAATGGATGTAAAAGAATTATTAAATGATATGAGAAATAATATTGGCACGACGACTTTACTAGGAGTTCCAGCGGGACCAAATTCTGGATTAAGTGTTGAGCTCTATAAAAAAGACTAAACCCATTTTCATATGGACAGAATTAAAGTAATTTCTTCTTTCATTGATTCCGTAGGTTATTCGGAAGAAAAGAAAATTTTAGAAATTAAAATTAAAAAGGGAAAAATATATCAATACTATTCTGTGCCAATTGAAAGATATATTGGATTACTGAATGCTTCGTCTAAAGGAAGGTATTTTGATAGATATATTAGAGATAGATATAGAACATCAAAAAAAGGATTTTAGAATGAAAAATAATAAAGTCAATTTATTAGCTCGTTTGTCCTTATTTTTATCATCATATATTCCTTTGTTTATTCTCATTATAATAAAGCAATGGTTATCAAATCCTTGGCATTTTGGTAAAGCTACTTTGTCTATGATGAGCCTTATCATTGCAGGTGTAATAGGTGTATTTATATTTATCACAAGAGTATCTAAACAGACAAAAGTTGATGGTATAGATATAGAAATCGTCGATGTGAAAAATAAAAATAGTGAATCAATAAGTTACATAAGCACATATATTATTCCTTTCCTGTTTGAGGACTTTAATAATGTATTCGTGTTTATTGCAGTAATAATTCTTCTTGGAGTAATATGTATGATATATATTCACTCTGACCTACTATTAATAAATCCAATTCTTAATATTTTCTATTCAATTTATGACTTAACATTTTATGACTCACATAAACAAGGTAGGAAATTAAAAAACGGTATTATTATTGCCAATTTAAAATATCTTGAAGAGGGTGATTCATTACGTGTTACCCCATTAGGTAATAAAATGTATTTAGGAATTTATTTACAAAATAAATAAAAATAACATGCATCTAAATTTGAAGAATAAAAATGCCGTTGTTGACTTTACTTCAAAGATTGAAGAATGTCAGTATAGAAATGTAAAATTGTATATGGTATTACGGGATGTTAATAAAACTATAGAAGGTAAAACGATCTCATATCAGTTATTAAAAATTGCTTTAAATGAAGAATTACAGGCGTATTTTAAAACAACAATTTCACAACAATTAAATAATTTTAGCCAGGATGGAAGTATTGAGATTCAAGAATACAATCCTATCACCGATGATATAAAAAGAATATATACTTATAAATCGAGGGAAATATCTTCTTTTTCCAATGGTATATTAGATAAATTTGAAGATGGTGTAAACATCCCTGAAGTTCAATCCTTGGACGAAATTAAAAACAAGTTGTGGGCATATTGTATTTCTATAAATTTTAGTAAAAACGACAATATATTATGTTTTAAAAAAATTTCTTCATCAAAAGTTTATACGGATGAATTAAGTTTTAAAGAAAAGATGTTATGTTGGTTTGATAAAAATAGTAGCAGATTGGAAAAGATAGATAAAGAAATCATAAATTTTGACAGAAATATTGATTTTGTCTTTTATAACGGAATTTATTATATATTCCAAAAATCTTTATTTGAAAGCACTGTAGGTATTGAAGATGAAATTTTAGAGATAGCTGATCAAGTAGTTGAAGAATTAGAAAACTCTAAATTATTTGATGGATTAGATTTATTGAAAGAAAAACTTAATACAAATTCAAATTTGAGAAAAAGAATTGCTGCAATAACAAAAACAAGCGATTATAAACAACTTGACAAAACCAGAATAAAGAAAATGAAGGAAGTATGTGATAATTTACATTTAAATTTGAAATTTAATAAAGGAAAAATTGTAATCGAAGATTATAACGATGTTGATTTAGTAGTAAAATTATTAAATAGATACTATGTTGCCTGCATGCAAACTTCAACGCCTTATGGCGCATATGCAAAAGATGAAATAAAAATCGCTTAGAAAATTATTATATTCTTTAATTGTATTAAGCTATGAGAATAAACAAGGAAACATTACAAGGATATATATTAGAAGAAATTTTAGCCTATCTCATTAAGAATGCAGGTTATCGATTATTAACAGATCCATGTCAAGATCCTTACGAACTAGATAGAAAAGGAAATGGATTAGTGGTAAAGGGAAGAGGTAGCATTCATCAAGCTGATGTACTTGGACAGTTAGAGTGGATTCCAACTTTTGTATTTCCAATTCGACTTTTCATTGAAGCTAAATTTAGGCAAGAAAAAACTGGTATTCAGGCAATAAGAAATGCTATAGGTGTATTGTATGATATAAATCAAAATTTTATAAAGCCTAAGGATAAAGATATTTTCAGACAAAGATATAGCTACAACTATGCAATATTTTCAACATCTGGCTTCACAGTTAATGCAATAGACCTTGCGTTGGCTCATAATATTTCACTTGTTGATTTAAGTTCTACAGAATATGATGAATTAAAGCAATCTATTTCCACGGCATCAGAAAGTATTGTAAACTTAAATAACAACATTCTTACTGATGTTGACGAAGATAACAATGAACTTAATATTAATAGATCTATTTATGTTAAACAAATAAGAGATTATATCAGGAGTGCCTTAGATACTGATTCTTTTATCAGAAATGCTATCATAAATATTAATCCCACAATTGATACGAATTCTAAAACTATCCTAGATTCCATGGTAATTATTGCGCAACAATATCAAGAGTTATTTATCGCAATGGCTAATGGACCTTTCATGCTTTTACTTAAAGCAAATAATATTCAAAGTTTTAAAAATTATGCAAATAATTATCCTTATCATCATGTTGTTATAACTTGGAATTCTGAAAGTAATAATGGTCAAGAATGGACTATAAGACCATATAATGAACCAAATGCTTATAAACTTTCTTTTAAATTACCTGATAAATTAGCAAAATGGATATTTGATAAAGAAGGTAAGCCACTTTCAAGAGCATTAAATATTAAAGAAAATTTTTTTTCTAGCATTACGATTTATAGAAGAGAAAATGGAAGAGATTTATTATATAGATTAGAATATAACCCTGAAACAACACAAGAGTTTATTAAAAGATTCTAACATTAATTTTGATTTTTATATCGGAATGAATCCGCCTATTCTGGTTATCTTAACAGTTAATTAAATCAACTTAATAATTAAGTCAACAGGCCTTTCTTTCTTATGTTAATATTACTGGGTTTACCTTCGTGCCTAAGTGTCTTTGTGGCAATAAGAAATTGTATATTTGTTTTTAAAATTATAAAATTAAACTTTATTAATTACTTGCACCATTATCCATTGGTGCTTTTTTATTGCTCTTCAATCAATTATTTTTATCTATGGAGAATATTATTTTTCGAAAATATTCAGCTTCAGATAAATACCATGTTTTGAGAATTTTTGATTTAAACTCACCCCAATATTTTGGATTAAATGAAAGAGAGCCTTTTAGTGAATACTTAGACAATCTTCCCGGTGAGTATTATGTAATTGAATTTGCCGGCTCAATTATCGGCTGCGGCGGGATTACTGAGAAAGCAAATTCAAATGAAGTACATTTATCATGGGGTATGCTTCACCCGGAATATCATAAAAAAGGGATAGGGAAGAAGTTCGCAGAATTCAGGATTGATAAAATTAAACAAAATTTTCCCGGCAGTATTTGCGTTGTGGAAACTACGCAGAAAACTTTTAAGTTTTTTGAAAAGTTAGGATTTAAACTGACACATACTCAAAGTAACCATTTTGCTGAAGGTTTAGACCTGTACAGAATGGAAATGAGTTTTTAAATTTTGTAATAAATAAAACAAGTATGCAGGAAAATTTTTCCGAAATTACTAAAATAATAGACACAGTCAACTCCATTTTCTTCACTGCAGACCGGAGAAATTGGGAGTCATGTCTCTCTCTTTTTATCGATGAACCGGAAATTGATTATTCATCCTTCAGCGGAAATCCCTCTGCAAAAATGAAAGCATCTGAGCTGATTAACACATGGAAAAACTTTCTGCCCGGCTTTGATTCCACTTTGCATTATATAACCAATCACAAGGTTATAATGAACGGGAATAATGCATCGTGTTATTCTTATCTCACAGCACTGCATGTTATTAAGAATGCAGAAGGCGGCGAGTCGTGGACATTATACGGCACATATTACCATGAGCTTGTAAAAACAGAATCCGGATGGAAGATTAGCAAGATGCAATTGAACTTTATTCATCATGAAGGAAATATGAATTTGCCAAAGCTTGCTGCGGAAAGAATGAAAGCATAGATTACATTTATTTGTCATTCCCGCGAAGGCGGGAATCCACTCACTGGTATAGACACAGAAGAACTCTAAGCATTGAAAATTTTGATTGACATGAAAGAACCAAAAGCAGTATCATTAAGCTTGAATGATTGTCCGTATCATCGGGGCATGGATTCCCGCCTTCGCGGGAATGACAGGTAGTTCAGGATTATTCGTATCATCTATGGGATTGCTTCGCTAACAATTTATTTAAATATTTAGTAATATTGTAACTCAACATTTTTAAACATAATCTTACTTAAATCAACGGCTCGCAATTATGATATTTGATATTATCAATCAAATGCCCAAAATAGAGCTTCATCTTCACCTCGAAGGTGCTATACCTTATGAAGCACTGTGGGAGCTTGTGAAAAAATACGACGGTACAAATCAAGTTAAAAGTATAGATGAACTTAAACAGAAATTCCAATACACCGATTTCCCGCACTTCATCGAGACATGGGTTTGGAAGAACAGGTTCTTATGCGAATATGAGGATTTCACTTTCATAGCCGGTAAGGTTGCTGAAGACCTGGTATCACAAAATATAATTTATGCCGAAGCGTTTTATAGTCCCCCTGATTTCTTTTATAAAAAACTTGATACAAGAAAAATAACCGAAGCAATAACAAAAGGATTAAAGCCGTATGAGGACAGGATTAAAATTAACCTTGTTGCAGATATGGTAAGAGATTTTGGTGCCGAAAGAGCAATGAAAACACTGTATGAAATTAATGAAGTAAAAGATATGGGTGTTATTGGAATAGGTATTGGCGGCTCGGAACATCAGTTCCCGCCGGAAATATTTAAAGATGTTTATGATAAGGCACGCAAACTTGGATTTAAAACATCAGCACATGCAGGAGAAGCGGCAGGACCGGCAAGTATCTGGGGTGCTTTGATGGAATTAAAAGCAGATAGAATCGGGCACGGAACAAGAGCATTTGAAGATGAAAAGCTGGTTGAATATTTGATTGAAAATAATATCCCCGTTGAGCTTTGCCCTATATCTAATGTGAGAACAGGTGTTGTGGAAAGTTTTGAGAAACATCCGCTGAAACAATATTACGACAGGGGAATGGTTGTTTTCCTTAATACCGATGACCCGAAGATGTTTAATAATACACTGGCAGAAGAATATTTATACTTTATTGAAAAGATGGGATACACAATTGAAGATGTAAAGGTATTGTTGAATAATGCAATAAACTCATCATGGTGCAGTGAAGAAGAGAAAATGCAATTAAGAATGAAGATTAGAGAGTGATGTTACGCAAAGAATGAAAATCCCGAAGGGATGATATTATTAGCTTTTAAAGAATATCAATAGTTAATCTCAGTCATTAATAATGTCATCCCTTCGGGATTCTGTTTCCGGGTGAAAATTCATTCTACCATAATATCATCCCTTCGGGATTTCTTCTTTTTGCGTAAGGTGTATTAGAGTTTGAGAGTTGAGCATTAACACTGTTAGTGCACTCAATACACTCCATACACTCCACACACTTTATACACTCAAATAAAAAAAGCCCTGCTTAATGAGTAATGCAAGGGCTTTATTTGGAGGTGAGGTAAAATCTTCTCAGACCTATTAAATCAATCATAAATTACAATAATTCTCAGTCATATATTTTCAGGTAACTAAAAAGTAAACTCATACCCGATTTTGAAATATCTGCGTGTATTTTGCAGCTTCGGACCCTCAAGATTTATCACAAAATATGCATTGCTGCCGGCAAAGAATTCGTATTGCAATAATGTATTCCACAACGCAAGGTCATTATATGTATCCTTCTGGAAAAAAGACCTCAGGTAAAGCTTATCCATTATTTTGTAATCAAGTTTTGCCCTGTAAATTGTCTGCTTTACATCGAACAATTCCTGGTAAGTATACGATAAATTCAGACTAAGCCGGTTTGTAATACTAAGGTCAAGCGTTGCATACGGATTTTTCAAAAAAGTACCGAAGTATTTACCCGTGTAATATCCAAGGTATAGTGCATGTGAGCCGTACAAAATCTTTAAATTGTTATCCATCAAAATATTTGTATGTTTTTTATCTATCAGCTCACCTGTGTTTTGATCACGGTTGTTGGGTCGGTTATATTCAATAAAATGGTTTAAGCTCAGCCATCCGTTAACCTTATAATATACACTTGCATTAACTCCTTCTGAATAGGCAAATCCTGATGTAAGGTCTTTTGAACTGCTGTAGCCTGCATTAACATTTATATCACTGAATGTCGTGGTATTTCTTCTGAAATTATACCCGCCTGAAACGAATACACTGTGATAATTATTACCGAAATCGGTAAAAGCTGTGGATACATTGAAGTCTTTATCATACCTGGTATATGATATGTCGCAATACGGTCCGCCTGTATTATCAAATTCATAATACAGGTAAGCCGAGTATGCGTTTCCTGCAATACCGTTCCTGTAGCTTCTGATATACTGAGGCAAAAATCTGAACCTTGAGGGCAGGTTTATTTTTCCGTCAACGCTGAACACTTTCTCTTCAACATCAGTGACTTTATTTTTCATGTAAAGGAACGTGGCACCGGCATTAAATCCCGGGAAAACAAAAGTCGGTCTTGCCGCAAAATAACTTTTTGATTGCTCTATTGAATCTACCCTGTTATATTTTGGCTCGTTCACATAAATAACCCCTGCCTTTAGCTTATCGCTTCTGAACGTATAATTTACACCGTAGTCTATGCTATCGATTGCCCTCGTATAAAAAACATTAATGTTTGACCTGTAAATATCAAGGTCTTTACTGAAGAACGGTCTTTTCTCCTGCAGGAAAATAGGACGGTTGTAGAATGAAAACCTGAATGGGTCAGCCTCAAGAGTTGACTGGTCTGTAAATACAGTTCCTTTTAATTTATGCTTTTCATAGCCAAGATACAGGTCGCCTCCAATAGCACCTCTGTATTTAAAATCATTAAATTTTGTGCCGACAACAAATGGTGATATGCTCACATCAAGGGCAAGCTTTTCTTTGAATGGCTTAACCAGGTCAAGCTTATAAGTGCTCTTTAAACTAAGCAATTCCATGTTCGGGTCATTGGAATACCAATAACTGGTTCCATCGGGCTTATAAGCAAATAACTGAAGCTCTACTCCGATTTGTTTTGTGTTCTTATTCTGCATCTTTTCAACCGGTATCTTCACTTCTGTTTCAATGAAACCGGGTTTGCCGTTCTTTGCTTCGGAGTGTATGGTTGATTTGCATTCCCATACCCAATCCCATTCACTGGATTGATTTCTTTCATTAAAAATAATTGCATCACGCTGGTTGTTGAGGAAGCTGAATGAAAAGAAATACCCGTTCTGTCCCTTGTTTTCCATATCAAGCAGAATGAAAAACTCGTTTTCCTCTTCAGTGCTTCTGTCACGCACCAATGATTTGGATATTACATTACCTTTTGGCCAGTATTTAAACGCCATATATAAAGCATCGTTTGTTTGCTTAATATATACAATGGTGCTGTCATAATAATTCTCTGTAGTCTTGGGGATAGTAACATAAAATCTGTCTAAAACTTTTGCATCTCTCCATTCAGAGTGTTCAATTTTTCCATCAATTCTTGGTACGGCTGTTTCATCGTAGCTTGTTTGAGAGAGAAGAATCTCAGGAATGATAAAAATAAGGGCAGTAAGATAAAGTGTTACAATTTTCTGCATAAGTCCAAATATTTATTTGATTATTTATTTTCACTATTTTAAGAGATTCCAAATCTACCCTGATTTTTTTCACCAGCTGTACCTCTTAACTATATTCCTTCTTTCTTCATTCCCATATTCTCTCTTTCATACTTTCACTCGTATCCTCTTTCCCAAATTCTCCTGTACTCTCTTTCCCAAATTCTCCTGTACTCTCTTTCCCAAATTCTCCGGTACTCTCTTTCCCAAATTCTCCGGTACTCTCTTTCCCAAATTCTCCGGTACTCTCTTTCCCAAATTCTCCGGTACTCTCTTTCCCAAATTTCTATTTGGGAAAGTTTATATCTTGAATTACAAACCGATTATCCTTTGCAGTACAAAACTTTCCCAAATTTCTATTTGGGAAAGAGGTAATACATCACCACCTCCAAATGGAAGTGGTGGTGTTTATAATTCTAATTTTCATCATCAATATCATCCCGGTTGTCTCTTTCAATTCTTTCCTTAAGGCGTTCTTCTCTTTCCTTGTTTTGTTTTTCCAATTCCTGTTCACGTTCTCTTTGCCTTTCCTCAAGCTCCTGCTGTCTTTCCTGCTCTCTTAGCTGTCTTTCAATTTCCCGCTGGTGAATCTCGAGCTCTCTTTCTCTGCGTTCCTGTTCCAGTTCCAGCTCACGCTGCTGCTGTTCCAATTCTCTTTCCCGGCGTTCCTGTTCCAGTTCCAGCTCACGCTGTTCCTGTTCAATATCCTGTTCGTGCTTTCTCATCTGTTCTTCCAGCTTCCGCTGGGATTTTTCCATCTTCCTTTGCGCCTTTTCCATTTCACGCTGCATTTTCTCATTATCGAAATTATAATTGTAATCAAACTTGAAATTCTCCATTTGTTTTTCCATCTTTTCCATCTCTTTTTCTATCTGTTCCATCGGTATGTCATAAAGCTCCTGAAGCTTTTCTAATCCTTCCATATGTTTCTCAATATTTTCCTGGAGTTTTTCATTGAACTCTTCAGATTTAAAATCCTTTCCATGCTCAAACTGGAAGTTGAAGTTTTCATTCAGATTCTTTTCCATCTCTTTTAAGTTTTTCTCAACTTCAGCATTTATATTTTCCTGAACTTTTTCTATCCATTTGTTTAATTTTTCCATATCCAGATAAGGAACGCTGTCTTGCCTGTAGTTTCCAGGAGGCGGAACGAATGCATACACTCTTGCATATACTTTATGTCTCAACTGTTCATCAACTCTTGGAAGAATATTCACCAATGTTACTGCATCGGGTTTGGTTGCGTATTTAAGCATTGTATTGATGGATTCGCTTCCGCCATTGCCGAAATCATATTTCATTAAAGCTTTCTTGAATTCATCCGAAGTATTTTTCCTGTATGGAGTACCCGGTCCTATACCTATTTTAGACATACAGTATCTGCCTGCCGGAACAAGTGATTGCCGCCCGTTTGATTCAAGGGCAACCATTCCTTCTTTTACAAAGAGTATTCCGTCACCGTTTGAATCAACCGTAAGTGTGTAAGCACATCCGTAATCAATTGCAGTAGCCGATTTAGTATCAACAAAGAATGTACGCGGCTTTGCAGTTATATCTGCATTAATTGTTCCATAATCCAAAGCTATCCTGTATTCACCCGTATCACTTCTGACAATGCTTACCTTTGAGTTTGGCTCAACAAGTATTGTTCCAAGTCCCGGTACATCAAGCTTAACCTGTGAAGAATCCTTTGTTTCAAGCCAGTCTCCAATCTTTAAGCTGTCGTTCCCAATCAGTAGTTTTGAACCTATGGTAGTAACACCTTTAATATTAATTACCGGCCATGAGGTCTTGAATATATCCATCTTCACTCCGTTTTTTTCCGTAAGCAAAGAGGGCAGCAATGCAATTAACAGCATCGCGGCTATTAAAGTTATTGCTCCGTATTTAAGATACCTGTTTCTAGCTGAAGACCTGTCCTGGTATTTTCCGTGATTAACTTTTACAGGTGTTCCGTTTGTTTTCAGAGGAATAATTTTATCATCATGCCCGTTTTCGTTTTTATTGTTTATCCGTGACTCAATGTTTTGCCAGAGGTCGTTTGCCGGGGCAACATCTACCGGTAATAATGATACTTTTTCCAGAAGAACAACAGTTTCTTCAAGCTCTTTTTTGCATGAAAGACATTCGCTGATGTGGCTTTCAAATTCTTCCTTTGTTTCTTCAGGAAGTACATTATCTAAATAATCACTAATTAATATTTCTAATTCATGGCATTTCATTTTGATAGCTCCTCCCTTAATAATTTTCTTGCCCTGTGTAAATGTGCTTTAGAAGTGCCTATCTCTATATCAGCTATTTCGGCAATTTCTTTATGCTGGTAACCGTGTACGTCATGTAATATAAATACAATCTTTGCCTGTTCAGGAAGTGTAGATATAGCATTTTCTATATCTATGTTTGTGTTAAAATGATATTCATGCCGTTCAGTCGATATATCGTATTGATTAATATTATCGGTCTGAACAACTCTTTGTAAAAATCTTTTTTGAGTACGTTTATACATCAGGAATTCATTAACCGCAATACTGTGAAGCCATGTTGAGAACTGGCTGTCACCCCTGAAAGTATCAAGCTTTTCCCAAGCCTTTACAAAAACATCCTGCGTAAGCTCTTCGGCAACCTGCGGATTTGAAGAAATACGCATGCAAAAAGCATAGATCCGGTTCACGTATTTTTCGAACAACTCCTTAAAAGTCTGACAGTCCCCATTGCTGGCTTTTTGGACTAATTCGGCTTCTTTTATTGAATTTTCCAATACCAGCTCCGGGTTATAATTATTTTTAATTGGTTCAGCGAGCATTTATTAATTATAGGTTTTACATACATATGATGCTCCATAGGTTAAAAAGGTTTATATATCACAAAAATATCTGTTTTAGTTATAAATAGACAATGAAAAAACAGGGAAAATGATTCTCTATCAGGCAAAGGGCAGATGCGAATATATGAGATATTTTTGAAAAAGGAAATGTGAAGTTTGAATATTCATGCATTGAGTTTTTAGAAATGACTTTGAACAATTGAATAAACGTTACCTGTTTAAAGTTATTACTTTCCTGTTTCTACCGGTTGTTTTCGAACAACCGGCAGGTATGCATTATAATAATGACCTTATCTTAATTTTTTCCAACAGTTTTTTTAAAGAAAATTCTTATGCTTAATAAACTATACTAAACCATATAAAAACAGCATCTTAAACTAGATATAAGTATATTATAGTCTTATTTTATTATGATTTTAGCTAATATTTCTCTTTGACTTTTGGAAATAAATAATTTATGTTGCGAGATTTTAAGTACCTTTTCAAAGCGAAACTCCGGCAATATTTCGGGACTAAACTAACTAAATAAATATAAATAACTGTAAATACCGGTACTTCCGGTTAATAGAGTTGTGCTCAAATTAGAATTTAAATTGAGTAAAAACAAATAAGTTATTATACAAAAAATTGAATTAACAAAAAGCGGATTTGCCGAAACCGGAAAGTTATTATGTACATATCTTTTTTTAAAAAATAAGAAACTGTTAATTCACTTTATTGAAAAGGAATATGCAAAATACTGCAAAAAATGCAATAATTCAAAATCGGACTATAATTTACCAATTCACATAACTGCTTATGATTCTTTTGCAGTAAGAGCAGAAGCAAGTACATTTGCAATGAATTTAAAAATAGCTTGAATTGAAGTTACTCTAAATAAACAATTATGGGTAATAAAGCTATAACTTAAAATAAGTAAAATTTAGTCTTATATATAATATTTTAAAAAATATTTCTTAAAACAATTAAAAGCTGATATAATCAGCATGGAGAAAACAAATGAAAAAACACTTTCTAAAAATTCTTTTAACATTGCTGTTAATGACAGGAATGCAATTCAATTCACTGCTTGCAGATGAAAAAATAAAGCTTCATCTGCATCAGCCGCCGCCTAATAAGCTAGGGGCAGGTGACCTTTGGAAGCTGGATATAACAAACACAGCAAATGAAGACATTGCAATTTACCTGACAGGAACAGCAACTGAGGAAAAAGATGGATTGATTGTCGAAGGTAAGTCAAAAGTATTTACAATTAAACCGGGCAAAAAAACTTATGGATATAATGATTTAAAATCCGGTTCTGTAAATTGGAAGAACAAGACATATGAAGAAGCAATCATCCGGACCGGAAATGTGAAAAGCGGGAATTATACCATTTGTGTAACTGCTTATTATGAAAATGGTGAAATTGCGGCACAGGAAAGCTGTATTGAACAAAATATTGAAATTATAACTGAGCAGCAAATTACACTTATTTCACCAAACGACGGAGATGAACTGGACCCTGATACATTACCCGGCTTAGTTTTTATGTGGAGTTCTGGGGCTAATGGACCATTTGATTTAAGAATTGTAGAATTAAAAGGTTCCCAGTCACCTGATGAGGCAATAAAAGAAAACCATCCGTTTTTTGAGCAGAAAAGTATTAAGGGTAATACATTCCAATATCCTGTTACAGCACCGAAGTTTATTGAAGGGAAAAAATATGTATGGAGGATAAAAAGTGGTAATGTAAAAAGTGATAATTATAGCTTTTCATCAATCAACTATCAATATATTAAGGGTCCAACAACTGGAGTGTACACAAGGGTAATGCCTGAAAGAGGAGTAAAAG
>Ga0209819_10000048_pt1 | contig 37787 bp, 40 predicted proteins | sample PPLLak2March2015_FD_187248 | JGI IMG/M metagenome (GOLD analysis project Ga0209819, IMG submission 187248) | Freshwater sediment microbial communities from Prairie Pothole Lake near Jamestown, North Dakota, USA - PPLs Lake P7 Core (1) Depth... | ecosystem: Environmental > Aquatic > Freshwater >... | reverse complement strand
GTATGATAAAAATAATAATCCGTATAAACAGCAATTCTTCATATAATAATTTTATCTTAATCCTCTTCATCAACTACGACGTATTAATAATCAATATCTTCGATTACAAAACATTTCATGCATAAAAGACGTTCTGGAGAATATTATAAGTATATAATATTACGACATAAATAAGGTAGAATATGCGGCAGGTAAAAAAAGAAAGCTCAGGTAAAAAAAAAGGGCTTAAACAAGTTAAGCCCCGGTTCATCTGCTAGCTAGTAGGGAATACAGCTATTGCTGTTACTTAGCAGAAACTCTTATAAATTTGATGATTCTATAAAGTTATAAATATATGTTGTTATATAATGGTCCTTGCCTATGAAGCAATCAACCGTTATTTGAATCTGCATTCCTTCTCCGGTAAAGTGTTTCGGAGCAATAAACCTGCCTTTTTGTAACTCTGCCGTATGGGTCTTGTTATCCTTATTCACATTTACAACCTGAACAGCATCACTGGAAACATTGTAGAATGAAGCGCCTGCTCTATCCATGAAAATTTTTATTCCTGTAAAGACTCTGTTCGGAGTACTGTATTCAATATTATCATAAATACCTGACATTGTTATTTCAAGGCCTGGCAGCATTTTATCCGGCGGCGGCTCCCATTTGAAACTGCTGGCTACAGTATGCTCAATGTTTAAAATATCTTTCCAAACTGAAGTAGCTGTTATAGTTTCGCCGGTTGTCCACTGAGTATATTTTGCACCATTATATGTTTCAGTTTTTGTATCTGACAATTGCCAGTAACCGTTTATTGGCTCAGCATCAAATGCTGCAAATTTTGTGTTGTTGGCTTTAGTTGTTATGTTTAACATCAGTAAAAACAGCATTGAAAAACATGTTATAGCTACTTTTTTCATGATTTACTCCATACTAACTGTTTTCGTTAGATAAATTAACGATTTTAAGTACTCAAATATCATATATAAGACTAACGTTAACAATACCTTGAATCGGGGATATTGTTTTAACAGGTAGTTATATGTAGTTAATTTTTATGTTTTTATACTTATATTTAAAGAGGTTGAGGAATTTACTTAAAGTAAAAATATTTTTTTATTATGTCGTATTTCCGGTGATTTTTTCATCCGGAGTGCTGTTTAATTGTGCAAATCAGCAGCCTCCCGGAGGAGGGGAAGAAGATAAGACCCCGCCCGAAATAGTATCACAGTACCCGGAACCAAACTCACTGAACTTCAGAGATAACAGGCTTCGTTTCGAATTTAATGAATATGTCGACAGAAGAAGCTTCCAGGATGCTTTTAGAATCTCACCTCCTGTAATCGGAGATGTAAATTTTAACTGGAGCGGTAAAGAAGTTGAAGTGATATTTGAGCGTTCTCTTGATAAAGTAAATTCGAATAAAACTTTTGTCGTCTCTATAAATTCTAATTTAAAAGACATTCACGGAAACGGTTTAAGCCAGCCGATGATGTTTGCTTTTTCAACGGGTCCGCAAATTGACAAGGCAGCAATCTCGGGAAAAGTTATAAATATCGATAAAAATGTTATATCAATTTTTGCTTATGATATAACCAGCAGTGAAGAGTCTTATAATCCCGTTAAAAAAGTTGCGGATTATATTACAGAAACATCAACAGACGGCAATTATAATTTAGTTAACATGGCACCCGGTTTATACAGGGTTATTGCTGTTAAAGACGATGATAAAAATTTACTTTATTCGGAAGGTATTGAAGATTACGGCGTGCTGAGCAGGGATGTTACTTTAACCGATACAATAAAAGTTACTAACATGAATTTTTTCATGTTCATAAAAAATGCAGCTGATTCATCTTTAATTGAATGGAACAGTTTTGCCAAAGATACATTGAACATCGTGTATTCATCCGTATCCAATAATTCAACCAATGTACCGCTTGACCAGGGAATTAGTTTTTTCTTTAACAGGTTCAAACCTGACAGAGCTAATTTTGGGAACAGCTTCCGTCTAACCGATGCCTCGAATAATCAAGAGAAGGTTGTTTTTAGCTGGAAGCATGATTCGCTTGTTCAGATATATCCGGTAAACAATTTTAAACCGGGAACAACGTACAGGGTTTCTTTCAATTTGAGAATGAATGGAGACACATTATATGATTATTCTTTGAAATTCCGCACAATTTCCGCAAATTCTTATGGAAATATTAAAGGAGCAGTAAGAAAAAACCTTGCTTTAAGAAATGAGCTTCTTACTTCTCCGGTACAAATAAAACTGGAATCTCCAAGGAACATAACCCCTGTATTAAGGTACACATTTGATGTTAATGACACTGCTTTTTCACTTACAAATATTGTAGAATCAGATTATAATATTTTTTCATATATTGATGTCAATAAGAATGGAAATTTTGATTTCGGAAGCGTATCCCCGTTTAATTATTCCGAGCCTTTTTATATTTACCCGGGAGTTGTAGGAGTAAGAGGCGGATGGGCAATCGAAAATGTTATAATTAATTTTTAAAATGCTGCCACTTCAGGACATATTAACCGTATCAGAGCTTAACAATAAGATAAAGCTTATTATTGAGCAGAATTTCCGCTTCGTACAGCTTATTGGGGAAATATCGAATTTCAGGATTCATTCACAATCAGGCCATTATTATTTTACATTAAAAGATGACGGCTCACAAGTTCAGGCAGTGATGTGGAAAACGAGAAATCAGTCGCTTTTATTTACACCTGAAGATGGGATGCAGGTTGTAATAAAAGGTAGGGTAACGGTATATGGTGCAAAAGGTTCTTACCAGGTTGAAGTATGGGAAATAAAACCTCAGGGAGCAGGAGAGCTTCAGTTAAAATTTGAAAAGCTAAAATTAAAATTATTCGAAGAAGGTTTATTTGACGAAGACAATAAAAAACCGGTTCCCAAATATCCTTCGAATGTTGCGATTATCACTTCAAAAACAGGTGCCGTTATTCATGACTTTATCAAAGTCATAGAAAGAAGGTACCCGGTACTGAATATTTATCTTTACCCTGTGAATGTACAGGGTGAAAAAGTAACAGGTGAAGTAATAAATGCACTAAAATACCTGCAGGCTCCGGCTTTAAAGAGAGAAATTGGTGAAATCGATATAATCGTAATAGCACGCGGAGGCGGCTCATTGGAGGATATTTACCCGTTTAACAGCGAAAAACTGGCCAGAGCGGTCTCAGAATGCAAAATTCCGGTGGTCAGCGCAATAGGTCATGAGGTTGATTACACAATATGTGATTTTGTGGCTGATTTGAGGGCTCCTACACCTTCTGCCGCCGCTGAATTAATTACTCCGAATTTGTCTGAAATGATTGAAAATATTGGCAAATTTTCGTATTTTTATAAGAGTATTGTCAATAGTAAAGTTGGTCTGTTAAAGAATGCTGTTCGTGAGATCGAAGCAAATTATTATATTAACCGGCCAAAGGATATTATTAGCAATTATAATATGCGTCTTGATAATTTATCAGGGCGCATGTCGAACATCACATATAACAAGGTTAATAATTTTTTTAACCAGATTAAATCGTATAAAAAAACTTTATATCACATAAGTCCGCAGAATACGATGAAGAAAGGTTATGCACTTGTTTATAAAAATGAGCTTGATATATTTACGAAAGATCCTGATGAAATAGAAAATAAAAAGCTTGTTACAAGAGCGGGTGAGCTTGAGAAGTATGATGATGTTGATATTAAATTTTATGATAAAAAACGTTCTGCTAAAATTATTAAATAAGTTATTTTGAAAAGCAGCAAAAATTTAAAATCATTTGAAGAATGTTTTTCCCGGCTGGAGAAAATTCTTGAACGGCTGGAAAGTGAAGATGTAACACTTGATGAAACAATAAAGCTTTATGAAGAAGGGCTTACACTTACAAAATCATGTTATGATAAACTCACCGGTGCCGAGATGAGAATAAAAGAAATTAATAAAAATTTAAAAGGTGATATAGAAATTAAGGAATTTAAACAATAAATGGAAATCGAATATAAAGTTCTTAACCTGGTAAATACACCTGATGACCTGAAAAAACTGTCTTTAACTGACCTGAAGTTACTGGTTGATGAGATAAGGGATTATCTTGTTGATACTATATCAAAGATAGGGGGGCATCTTGGTGCTTCGCTTGGAGTTGTTGAATTAACAACAGCTTTGCATTATGTATTTGACACTCCGACCGATAAGATTATATTTGATGTCGGGCACCAGGGATATATACATAAAATCTTAACAGGCAGAAAAGAGCTTTTAAAGACAATCAGGCAAAAAGGCGGAATCAGTGGTTTCCTTAAACGCTCCGAAAGCGAATACGATGTTTTTGGCGCCGGTCATGCCAGCACTTCTCTCTCTGCTGCTATTGGTGTTGCAACTGCCCGTGATTTTCAGAAAAAGAAATATAAGGTTGTTGCAGTTATTGGTGACGGCTCAATGACAGGCGGTATGGCTTATGAAGCTATGAACAACATTGGACTGTTAAAAAAAGATATTATAGTTGTTCTTAATGATAATAAAATGTCTATCGCACCGAATGTATGGACTCTCCACAATTATTTTAATGAGTTCCTTGCAAATCCATCTTACAATAAATTCAGAAATTATGTATGGGATGCTACAGGCAAGCTGGATAAAAAAATTGGTGACAGGATAAGACATCTTGCATCAAAAGTTGAAGGCGGATTAAAAGGAGTTATCACACCGGGTATGCTTTTCGAAGCATTAGGTTTCAGATACTTTGGTCCAATCAATGGGCACAATATAGTAAACATTATAAAAATACTTGAAGAGATTAGAACGTTAAATGTTCCGATACTTCTTCACGTAATAACAGAAAAAGGCAAAGGATATGAACCTGCAAAAAATCATTACCAGAAATTCCATGCATCAACACCATGGGATAAATTAACCGGACAAACCCCAAAGAAGGCTGGCGGCAAGCCGTCTTATACAAAAATATTCGGTGAGGCAATGGTTGAAATTTGCAGGGAAAATGAAAAGGTAGTCGGCATAACAGCGGCAATGCCGGACGGTACCGGGCTTGATATATTACAAAAAGCTTTCCCCGAAAAATTCTTTGATGTAGGTATAGCAGAGCAGCATGCTGTAACTTTCGCGGCAGGAATGGCAACCGAAGGATTTACGCCTGTAGTAGCCATTTATTCATCATTTTTGCAGCGTGCCTTTGACCAGATAATTCATGATGTTGCATTACAGAAATTACCTGTTATATTTGTAATGGACAGGGCTGGTCTGGTTGGTGCCGATGGTCCTACTCATCATGGAGCACTTGATTTAAGCTATTTCAGGTGCATACAGGGAGCAGTTATTATGGCTCCGAAAGATGAGCAGGAATTAAGGGATATGCTGTATACTGCAACATTGTCTAAAAAGGGACCTGTTGCAATCAGGTATCCAAGGGGAAATGCGTTAGGCGTGGAAATAAAGCCATTCAGCAAGCTTGAGATTGGAAAAGGTGAAATTGCGGCAGAAGGGACAGATGCAGCTATACTCGCTATCGGTAATATGGTTGATATGGCTTTAAAAGCAAGAGACGAACTTTTAAATGAGAATATATCTGTTGAGGTTATAAACATGAGATTTATAAAACCTCTTGACGGGAATTTGCTGTCAGATGTATTTTTAAGACATAAAAAAGTAATAACACTGGAAGATAATGTAATTACCGGGGGTTTCGGTTCTGCGGTTCTGGAATTTATGAACCAGAATAAAATAAAAGATGTTGATGTTTTATTACATGGACTCCCGGATAGATTTATAGACCATGCAACTCCGGAAGAATTGTTTGAGGAATTAAAACTGGACCCGAAGGGTATATCTTCCATTTTAAAAGAATTTCTAAAAGAAAAAGCACACTACAATGTTTAAAAAAATTTTAAAATCTTTTAGTGCATTATTGATTCTTTCCACCTTGTTTTACTCATGCGGTGAACAACAAATAACTCAGCCGCCGATTTTCAAACAGCAAAAAGCTGTGATATATGAAAAATTAGGGCTTGTTGCAATGGCAAGCACGGAAAACTTATATCAGCTTGCTGTAGATTTTTCCACAGGCCAGGTAAATGTTAATGACTTCAAAAAGATCAGAATAGTATTTACATGCGAATCAAACAGCATCGAGTCAACCGTTAGATTATTTCTAAGTACAGATAATATTACAAGCCGTGAAGTTTATACTGTTAGCGGTATCAATGATTTAAATAAAACTGATCATGCCATAGATATCGAAGAACCGGCAGAGAAAATATGGCTTAACATGATTGTTAACGTAAGCGGAAGCAATGCAGGAGATGCAAGCTATTTATATACTAAGGTAAATGATTTTGTAATTTATGGCATTAAATAACGGAAACACAGGCAATACTTATATATCAATATCATCATTAAGAAATAGTGAGAAGCCAAACCCTAATATAGAAAAAATTCTATATGTGGAAACCTATGGCTGCCAGATGAACTTTGCCGATACAGAGATAGTGAACGGCATTATGAACAAGTATGGCTATTCTATTACAAATAAAATAGATGATTCAAATGTAATTCTTCTTAATACATGCAGCATAAGAGAGCATGCTGAATCCAAAATTTACCAGCGTTTATCAGAACTCAAACGGTATAAAATTTCCAACAAATATCTTAAGATAGGTGTTATTGGATGCATGGCCGAACGGCTGAAACGCGACCTGTTGCATAAACACAAACTTGTTGACCTGATAGTCGGGCCTGATGAATATAAGAAGATTCCTTTCTTATTGGAAAATATAGATGAGACAGGCGAAAAAGGAATTGCTGTAAGATTATCACGGGTTGAAACTTATGATGATATCATGCCTCTCCGCAAAGAAGGGATAAGTGCATGGCTATCGGTTATGAGAGGTTGTGATAAGTTTTGCAGCTTCTGTGTTGTTCCATACACACGCGGCAGGGAAAGAAGCAGGGCTCTTGATAATGTTGTTGCTGAAGTGAATCAATTATGGAATGAAGGATTCAAAGAAGTTACATTGCTCGGGCAAAATGTGAACTCTTACAGAAGCGGTGAATTTGATTTTGCTGACCTGCTTAAAGCATGTGCCGAAGCAGTACCTGATATCAGAATAAGATTTATAACTTCACATCCGCAGGAACTGTCATTAAAATTATTAGAAACTATCGGTTCATATAATAACCTGTGTAAATATATCCATCTTCCTGTACAGTCCGGCTCTGACAGGATACTTGAACTAATGAAACGCAGCTATACTGTTGAGCATTATTTAAACCTTATTGAACAAGCCAGGAAAATAATTCCTGATGTGTCTTTTTCAACAGATATAATTTCCGGTTTCCCGACTGAAACGGAAGAAGACCATAAGATGACTCTTGAGATTATGAAGGAAGTAAAATATGACGGTGCTTACATGTTCAAATATTCACCAAGAGAAAAGACAAAAGCTTTTGAATTAAAAGATGATATTGATGACGAGATAAAGTCACGCAGGTTGATGGAAATAGTAGAACTTCAAAGAAATATTTCATATGAGCTGAACTTGCAAATGATAGGCAAAGAATATGAGATAATAATTGAATCGGAAAGTAAAAAATCTTCCGAGATGCTGACAGGCAGAACCGATGGAAATAAATCCGTAATCATACCTAAGAACGGCACCCATATTGGCAGTAAAGTTTTAGTTAAAATAAATAAAGCAAATTCTGCAACTCTCTTTGGTGAATTAATTCACAAAACTAATTAATCATTTATTGATTTGAACGGAAATACTGAAAACGGTTATACTGAATTGCTTGGTATTTCAATACCTGTTGTAGAATTAAGACAAATCATAAAACAAGTTGCACCAACCGATGTAACTGTATTGATAACCGGCGAGAGCGGTTCAGGAAAAGAAGTAGTTGCAAAAGAGATACACCGTTTAAGTAAAAGATACGATAAGCCTTTTATAACCGTCAATTGCGGTGCAATACCCGAAGGCATCATAGAAAGTGAGCTTTTCGGGCATCAAAAGGGCTCTTTTACAGGTGCAATCGAATCGAGGAAAGGTTATTTTGAAGCAGCAAACGGCGGTACAATATTCCTCGATGAAATTGGTGAGCTTCCTTTGCAAACCCAGGTAAAATTTCTCCGTATTCTTGAAAACGGAGAATACATGCGGGTCGGAAACAATAAGACTGAGCATGTAGATGTCAGGGTATTAGCTGCGACAAATAAAAACCTAGAGCACCAGATTGCCATAAAAGCATTCCGTGAAGACCTTTATTACCGTCTGCGTTCTATAAATATTTATATTCCACCGCTCAGGGAAAGAAAAGAAGATATAGCAGTCCTGTTTGATTATTTCTTAAAGCAATTTATCCAAAGAAACGGAATTGATTTTAAAGGCATAAGCGAAGATGCAATGAACTATATAATAAATTACAGCTGGCCGGGGAATATAAGACAACTGAAAAATTTTACGGAAAGCCTGCTGACCTTATATTCAAATAAAAAAATTGAGAGAGACGATGTAATAAGACAACTGAATATACAGGGCACAGAAATAATTTTGCCTGTGCCTGCAGGATTCGGTGGTAAAGGACAGGATGAAAAACAGCTGCTTTTCAGAGCACTGTATGAACTTAAAACAGATATAATGGATATTAAGCAGCAGCTGGATAATATCGAAAAACAAGAAAGCCAGAATATTGTTTTCGACGGACTTGCAATACCTGATAAAGAGCTTGAACTACTCACCTATGATGACCTTGAAAGGCATTTCCTTTCTTATTACTGGAAAAAATACCATGGCGATATCAGCAAAATTGCACGAAAGCTAAAGCTCAGTAACCGTACATTGTACCGGAAATATAAAGATTACGGCTTAAAAAACGGAAGAGGAGAATATTAGTTTATTGGATATTCAAAAACTGAAATATTTACTATTATTTTCTTTTTTAATATTGTTTTCTTCCTGCAACTACAGCTTTAAGGGAGCATCACCGCCAGAAGGAATAAAAACTATATTTATCCCGACAATTACAGATGAAAGCGGCTTTGGGCTTCCGACTCTCGGCGATGACATGACTGTACTGCTTAAGAATAAATTTATCAATGATAACACACTTGAATATACCGAGAAAACCACTGCAGACGGAATGTTAACCTGCAGAATTACCGCAGTCAGGGATGAGGCACTTGTTGTAACAGGTGCAGAGCAGGTAACAAGAAGAAAAGTAACAATAATTGTCAGTACAGATTTTCAGAATTTAAAAAAGACAAAAAATATCTGGACCAGGGAATTTACAAACTGGGGAGAATATGAAAGCCAGGGCGGCGGGTTTTCCAGAAGAGACGAAGGTGTAAAGACTGCGATGGATAAGATAACTGACGATATATTGCTGTCCGTAATTTCAGATTGGTAAATATTTAGTAATTAAATATTATCGGAAAAAACCGTATTTTAGAGAAACAATTAGAATACATTGGAAAAATATATACTGTTCACTTATATTGCTTCGCTATTAGTTCTTTTTACCTTTGGTTCACATGGCTTTATTATGATATACTACTACCTGAAGTACAGGCATAAAAGAGATGATTTCACAGGTGTACTTGCATCCTTTCCCCATGTTACTGTTCAACTTCCTATATTCAACGAAATGTATGTTATAGAAAGATTAATAAAGGCAACTTGCGAAATAGATTATCCTATGGATAAGCTTGAGATTCAGGTGCTGGATGATTCGACTGATGAGACAGTTGAGATTGTTGAAAAAATTATAAAAGAATACCAGCTTGCAGGATTTGATATACAACATCTTCACCGTCAGGACAGGTCAGGATTTAAAGCAGGAGCTTTGAAAGAAGGATTGAAAACTGCTAAAGGTGAGTTTATTGCAATATTTGATGCTGATTTTATTCCAAAAAAGAATTTTTTAATGATTGTATTACCGTTTTTTAATGACCCAAAAATTGGCATGGTACAGACAAGATGGGAACATTTGAACCGCGGCTACTCGCTTATGACTCAAATTCAGGCATTATCACTCGACGGGCATTTTGTAATTGAACAACAGGTTAGAAATAAGGCAAATTACTTCATAAACTTCAACGGAACCAGCGGCATGTGGCGTAAAGAATGTATTTTCGATGCCGGGAACTGGGAAGCAGATACATTGACTGAAGACCTTGACCTGTCATACAGGGCTCAGCTTAAAGGATGGAAATTTAAATACCTAACAGATTTTACAACTCCTGCTGAAGTACCATCGGAAATAAATTCCGTTAAATCACAGCAATTCAGGTGGACAAAAGGAGCAATAGAGACGTGCAAGAAAATTCTCCCCAGGGTTTGGAAATCGAAGTTCCCGCTCAGGATGAAAATATTATCGACCTTCCATCTTACAAATAACATTGTATTTCCGTTCATACTAATGGCTTGCCTGCTGAATGTACCGATTGTATTAATAAAGAACGGCGGGCAATATGATATATACTTTACATTTATGTCGGTATTTGTTCTTGCATTTATCGGCTCATTCCTGCTTTATCTTTATTCGCAAAAAGATGTTTATGATGACTGGCGGAGCAGGGTGCTTCTGTTCCCCGTATTTATGGCTGGAAGCATGGGTTTTGCTATCAACAATACAAAAGCAGTGATTGAGGCGTTATTTAACAAAAAATCCGAATTTGTCAGGACTCCGAAATATTTAATTGTTGATAAAAAGGATACATGGCTGGATAAAAAGTATGTTCATAAAAAAATCAGCTTAACTGTTATTTTCGAACTTTTAATTTCTATTTATAGTTTTGCAGGTGTCGTGATTTCTGTTATAACTTTACAGATATCTGCCATACCGTTCCAGCTTATGTATTCCATGGGCTTTGGATTGGTTGCATATCTCTCAATAAAGCATGTGATAGAATCAAACAGGAAATTTGCAAAACAAGCTGCTGAATAATGGTAGATAATGAAATTATTAAATATCTTATTGCAAAATTCGAAGAGAAGATTAGGGATAATCCTTTAACCCCGGAATTTGTAAAATTATCTAATTATTATCTGGTTAACGGGAATATAAACGAAGCAATTAATCTTCTTCAAACAGGCCTTACGTTTTATCCGAATTATACAACAGCAAAACTTATACTCGCCAAATGTTATCTTGCTAACAGGTATTTCTATGATGCAAAAAAAATATTTGAACAGATACTTATAGAATATCCTGATATGGAAATAGCCAAGAAATTTCTTGATATAGCCAATGACCTGACAAAAAGTGAAGTCTCACGAAAACATGATGAGGATATATTCCCGGTGCTGGATTTTAAAGCTCCCGTATTTAATGATTTTGATTTTAACTATAACCTTTTTCCGAGTTACGAAGCTGCTGACCTTATCAATGATAAAATTGATTTTAACTTTGATGAGTCAAACGAGTATAATGAATTTAAAAAGATAGCAGAGACTCCGCATTTCTTCAAGCGTGAAAACTCAAAACCAACATTTGAAAAGAAACGCCTCAAAAATAAATTCGAAGTAAAAATAATAACAGAAACCCTTGCAGATATTTTTGCAAAACAAGGAAATTATTTCGATGCTATTGAAGCTTATACTTATTTATTAAAAACTAAACCTAACCGCCAGGAACAAATTCAAAGTAAAATAAGCGAAGTAGAGATACAAATACAAAAGCTGATAAATGATTTTTAGTGTCTTGAACCCGGAGGTAAGTGCCTGGAGTCATTTTTCTTAATAATATTTTATAATTTATTAACCTTTTGCATTTTAATCACACGGCTGTATATCAATTTTCCTTATTTTTATCTCAAATATTGAAGTATATTGAGATAGGTTTTTTTAGTAAAAATTTGTTGTTAATACAGAAATAAGAAAGGAATTGTGTATGAATAAAATTATTCTCTTTCTGTTCCTGATGCCATTTTTCTCGAACCTTTATCCGCAGGCAATAATAAATTCGTATGATATTTATGTTGTTCAACATGAATCAAAAACACATTTATTAATTAATGCTAAGGTAAGTTTCGAAATAGATAATCCTGTAGATACTTTTGAATTATTGTTTAGTTCCAAAAATCAGGTTGAAAATATTGCTCATTACGATGAAAACCACTACAAAAAAGTTGATTATTATTCAAAGGGAAAAGATACAATGGTTATAATATTAAGTGAACAGATGAAAAAAGATAAAAAGTTTACGATTGTTTTTGATTATATGTACCCGGTAATAGATACAATAATATTATTGGACAGGGGGCACAGATGGTATCCAATGATTGCAGATAATATTTTTACATTTAAAACACACTTATTGGTACCTGCAAATTATATTGCATTAACAGCGGGAAACTTGATTAATGAAGTTATTTCAGATAATTTAATATCATTAACTTATGAAAGCACAGTACACGTGTTTAAGCTGCCTTTATTTATTACTAATGAAAAAAATTATGTTGTTAAGGAATGTAAATGCAGCAATATAAATACTTTGGTTTTTCTTCTTCCTTCTTCAGAAAACTCAGCAGCGGATACAATCTGTTATAATACCTGCAGTTTTATAACACATTGTAATTCAGCTATAGGAGAGTACCGTTTTAACAGGTTAGTGCTTGTTGAATCAGCGGAGTTTGATGGAGCTAATTTAGGCAGTTCATTCATTACATTAGGAAGTGATGTGATAAAAAACCTTGCTGCTGGGTATAATGAACAGCTTTTTATGGCGTTAGCTTCACAATGGTATGGAGCAGGGATTTTCCCTAAGCTATTTTGCAAAGGTTTCTGGTTCTTATCAGTTTCTGTACCGCAGTATTTAAGATTGATGTATATTCAGGAAACAAAAGGGGAAGAAGCATTTCAAAAAGAATTAAACATGTGTTTAGATGCTTATAAAAAAGTTGAAGGAAGTAAAAATGATATGCCAATAATAGAAATTGATTTCCCCAACACAAAAGAAAAGGGGATATTAATCTATGGCAAAGGTGTAGTTGTACTAGACTTACTTAGAAAACAAATGGGTGAAGAAAACTGGAGAATTTTTACAAAAGATTTTTACTTTGAATTTAGTGGAAGGAATATAACATTAAAAGAATTTACCGGCTACATCGATAAGTATGATAATTCCGGGAAAACAACCAAATATTTTTTTAAGCTACTCGAAGAAAAAGGATTATAAGATTTATTAAATAATAATTTCATTCAAATTAATCAGGCGGGATTTTTGGCTGAACCTTAATAACTTTCTCTCCTTTTACAACAACACTTCCTGATTTTGCACCCTTATATTTTTGTACATTTTTTGACTGCGTGTAAGCAACAGGAACGTTCTTAGCATTTTTTGCTTTGCTGTAATATGCAGCTATTTCTGCTGCAGTTTTAATATAATCTTTGGGAAGCTCTGAAGCGTCTTCAGGTATACGGAGTATAGTGTGTGAACCGCTTGTCCCTCTTACATGGAACCACAAGTCGTTTTGCCGTGCATATTTCATGGAGAGCAGGTCATTTGCTGAGCTGTCTTTTCCTGTCCATACTTCAAATCCATCTCCTAATTTGAAAATTCGAAAGCGTGAAAGCTCTTTGCAGTTATCCATCTAATAATTTAAATTGAACCAAACAGTTTCTTGACAATTCCCGCGGCTTTTTCTGAGTCATTCTTAGAAAATTCCCCCAGTTTTCTTTCAACAAGTTCTTTATTAATAGTTGCTATTTTGTGAAGCCGGGTTGTAGAAGGGAATAATAGCCCCGCAAGTTTCCAATCTTTGATTTCCGAATCATATTCTGATTCATTGATTTTGCTGGTTATTCTGGATACAATTATATCATCATCTTTAGTATCTAATAATACCATTGCAGGTCTTTTTTTATTATTACTTGAATCCGTATATGGGAAGCTTAGTAATACTACATCTCCAAATTTATAATTAATCATAATTACAGCTTATCGTATGCAGCGTCTTTAACAAGGTAACCATTAAAAAATTGGTCAGTTGTAAGTTCTTCCCAAGCTCTTTCATCTTTTTCTGTTTCAAGCAAAATAATAACACGCGCTTTTTGATTTTCCCTGAGTTCCTTTTTATATTTATCCGGAACTACAATATTTTTATCTTTTCTTATCTTCGTCGGAAATTCTATTGCTTTCATATTATAAATATATAAAGATTTTCATACTTACACAATTACGATTGTTATAATGAAAATTAAGATAGGATAGTTTCATGAACATACTATACGATTCCATCGTATAGAAATCAAGGAAAATTTACAATGCCATCGTATAAACTAAGTGCCTTATTTATAAAAGAAAAGGATGCCAAAAGACATCCTTACTTTACAAACTTTACAAACTATATTAACTTGATTCCTTCAATGCTTCTGCACCGCCGACAATTTCCAGAATTTCCTTTGTAATTGCTGCCTGGCGTGCCTGGTTATATATTAACTGGAGTGAAGATACTAGTTCATTGGCATTGGTTGTTGCCATTTCCATAGCTGTCATTCTTGCAGCCTGCTCTGATGCAAACGATTCGAGTATTACTCTCCATATCTGTGTATTGAGATGTTTTGGAAGCAGGTAATCTACTATTTCTTTCCCCGACGGCTCAAAGATGAAGTTAGAAATATTCGCTTCCTCTTTTTTCTCTTCGCCGTTAATTGAAACAATCGGCAGGAATTGTTCTTCGACTATTTTTGCCTGGATAGCAGATTTGAATTCGTTATATATTACAATTACCTTATCAAATTTCTTTTCCCTGTAACCCTGTATAACATCATTGATAATTTTTCTTGCAGTAAGAAACTCTATCCTGTCAAATACATCAACATACCTGGCAAATAAATCATAACCGCGTTTTGAAAAGAAAGTATATCCTTTTCTGCCAACAGTTACCAGTGTTAAGTTATGTGATTTAATATATTCAGAATACTTCTCATTAATTAATACCTGTGCTGCTTTGATAAGGTTTGTATTAAAAGAACCTACAAACCCTCTATCACTTGTAACCACGACTACACAAATTCTTTTTACTTCTCTTTCCTGCAAGAGCTCGTTATCAAGATTTTCTATAGTTGGTATCAGGTTCTTCAATATTTCGGAAATCTTGCGTGCATAAGGTCTTGCTGCCAGTACATTTTCCTGTGCTTTCCTGAACTTAACAGCCGCGACCATTTTCATGGCACGGGTTATCTTCTCAGTACTTTTGATACTGTTTATTCTGCTCTTTATATCTCTTAATGATGCCAATTATATTATTTCCGGTTGAGATTTAGTTTATTATATTTTTCTTCTACTTTTTTAACCAGTTCATTTAAATCTATCTTTGTTTCAGGTTTGGTTGTTCGTACTGCTTCTTCAACAGAATTAGCTTCACCCTTGAAAAATTTATGAAGGTTAAATCCAAGCCGGTACCGGTCATTTGTAACAGGTAATACATCAGTAAACTCTTTTTCTACCATATCATAAATTATTTTCAACGGATCAGATGGATCGGCTGCTTTTATTTTTGACGGAGCTTTTGTTGTCATATTAGTGATTATTTAATGAAACCTTAAAATTACTTGTGAATTCATCAAGTATTGTCTTTAGTTTGCTGTTAATTTCATCAGTTAGGTCTTTTTTAGATGATATTTCATCCAGCAGTCCTTTATGTTTTAAACGCATAGTCTCAAGAAATTCTTTTTCATACCGTAACACATGCTCAATGGGAATTTCATCCAGGTATCCGTTCGTTCCTGCGAAGATAATAGCAACCTGGTCTTCGACCGGGTAAGGAGTGTACTGTCCCTGTTTCAGTATTTCAACAAGGCGTGCACCTCTTCTTAACTGCTGCAGTGTCGATTTATCAAGGTCTGAACCGAACTTTGTGAATGCTTCAAGCTCTCTGTACTGTGCAAGGTCCAATCTTAATGAACCAGCAACCTTTTTCATAGCTTTTATTTGTGCAGAACCGCCCACACGTGAAACGGATATACCAACGTTAATAGCGGGTCTGATACCTGCATTGAACAGGTCAGGAATAAGATATATCTGCCCGTCGGTAATTGAGATAACGTTAGTTGGAATATAAGCTGATACGTCACCTGCCTGTGTTTCAATAACAGGAAGTGCTGTCAAGCTTCCACCGCCAAGTTCATCACTGAGCTTTGATGCTCTTTCAAGTAGTCTTGAATGCAGGTAGAACACATCACCCGGGTAAGCTTCACGTCCCGGAGGTCTTCTTAATAATAATGATATTTCCCTGTATGATGCTGCCTGCTTTGAAAGGTCATCGTATATGCATAATGCGTGTCTTCCCGAATCACGGAAGTACTCACCTAATGTTGCACCTGAATAAGGCGATATAAACTGCATTGGTGCCGGATCAGAAGCTGTTGCTGCAACAATTGTAGTATATTCCATTGCGCCTGCTTCTTCCAGCTTTGCAATTACCTGTGCTACCGTCGATTTCTTCTGCCCGATTGCAACATAGATACAAAATACATCTTTCCCTTTTTGGTTGATGATTGTATCGATTGCAATGGCTGTTTTACCTGTCTGGCGGTCACCGATAATTAGCTCTCTCTGTCCGCGTCCAATCGGTATCATTGAATCGATAGCTTTTATACCAGTCTGAAGTGGTTCTTTAACCGGCTGTCTCTGTATAACACCGAGAGCTTTTCTTTCAATAGGTAAGAATTCTGTCGTATTGATAGGTCCTTTGCCGTCTACGGGCTGTCCGAGAGGATTAATAACCCTGCCCATCATAGCTTCACCTACAGGCATTGATGCTACTCTTCCGGTTCTTTTTACTTCATCACCTTCTCTTACGAGAGTGTAATCACCGAAGAGAATACATCCGACATTATCTTCTTCAAGGTTCAGAGCCATACCGAATACACCATGGGGGAATTCTATAAGCTCGCTTGCCATACATTTTGTAAGACCATATACGCGGGCAACACCATCACCAATTTGAACAACTGTACCAACGTCATATACGTCTATTTCTTTTTCAAATCCTGATAATTGTTTTCGAAGTATCGCAGATACTTCATCCGGTTTTACTTCAGCCATAAGTACTTATTGTCTATTTTAGTTTAAATTCGTTTTTTAAAATCTTAATAAAATTGTCCCTGTCGGGGCATTTATAAACTTTTTTTATGCGGTCATATCCTTCTTCTGTTCTGCCAATTGAAAAATAATCCGCAACTATCGGGGCAAGCAATGCTTTCACTGCACCGGCATCGGTATTAAATGTATCATCGCTTGCATCTTTAGGACACTCAAATCCTGCAGATGTATATTCCTTTAATTGCTTTTCAAGTTCATCAATATCCTTCAAAACCACCTTTTCGAACTCATCATTTACAAACTTCAGCTTATTGTTCCGGAATTGATAAATTGCAATTGGAAATTGCGACTGCGCGAAATTTGTAAATGCATATGCGAACATGTCGTTCATCGTTAATATCTCTTTCTTCCCATTGTTATCCAAATCCAATATCTGGTAGCTGACATTCCCAAGGAATAATGTATCGAGAATTACCAATGAATTCTCTTTTAATTGGCTAATGGCAAGATATGTGCAGCAATGTGCTCCGCCTGTATAGTATTCAATTATTATCTGCTTCTTGCCGTTTCCTTCAAGGTCATACTCGTTTATGCTTGAAATCATATCCGAACATTCACCTTTGAAAATCTCTTTACCGTTCTTTGTTATACTGAGTGCAGAACAGTAATTAACAGAGTCATACACTGAGTTAAACTTATAATCACCTGATACAAATGTCAGGTTTTCTCCATACTGTGCATAAATTGTGAAAGAACTAAAGAATAATGCGAGTAATAAAAAAAAATATTTACTCAATTATTTGTAAAACTCCCTTGCTTAAAATGTTCATACAGCATTTCAAGCTGTCTTTTTATGCTTGCATCAATTATTGTATCATGTACCTGTGCAACAAATCCGCCTTTGATCGATTTATCTATTGTAAAATGCGCATTGATTTGTTTACCTGTATATTCTTTTAGCTTTGACTCAAGGTTTTTCTTTTCGCTTTCAGTCAGCTCAATTGCTGTCCTGATATTTGCAGTAACAATACCGCGTTTTTCATTAACCAGATTTAAGAAATCCACTGATATATCATACAGGTAACTCTCACGCCCTTTATCTGCAAGGATTAAAATGAACTTTAATGTAAGTTCATTTACTTTATCACCGAACAGCTGTTCTAATACAGCTTTCTTTTTGCGTGCATTAATAACAGGTGAATGAAGAAAAGTTTTTAACTCTCTTGAATCTTCAATAGCTTTTTTAAATAAAGATACATCACTTTTTACCAAATCGGTAACAGTCCGTTCTTCTGATATTGCATGTAACGCTAATGTATATCTTCTTGCTACTTTTTTATTTATCATATAAAAAGCTGTTAGTTTTTAGGTATCTGTTCGGCAAATTTACTTATTATCTTTTTCTGTTTATTGTCATCGAGGTTTTCATCAATTATCTTGCTTGCTGCCTGTATAGCAAGTGAAGCTATTTCGCCTTTTAACTCATTTAAAGCTCCAAGCTTTTCACGTTCAATATCGGCTTTTGCCTGCTGAACCATTCTGTTTGTATCTTCATTGGTTTTGCTAATAAGCTCGTTCCTCAGCTTCTCTGCGAATTCTTTTCCTTCATTTATTATCCGTCTTGATTCTTCATCGGCTTTTGCAAGAACTTTCTTGTTCTCTTCGAGCATTCTTTCGGCTTCCTGCCTTAAGGTTTCGGCTTTTTCAACCGAATCCCTTATAAGCTGTTCCCTGTTGCTTAACGATTTAAGCAGCGGTTTCCATGCAGTCTTTTTTAACAGGTACAATAATAGTATGAAGATAATAATTGTCCATATAATAAGACCCGGCTCAACCGAAAGCAAGGTATCCGACGGAGATTTTTCAGGTTCTACAAATAATAAAATAGTATAGAACTTTGCTAAAAAAATATTAGCTAATGTCATTTAAAATCCTTTTCAAAACAACCGGCAGTTTATGCCGGAAAATTTATCAATATGTATTATTTACCTGCTAAGATAAAGCAAATAACGAGAGCGAAAAGGGTAACACCTTCTACAAGAGCTGCAGCAATAATCATTGATGTTCTTACATCTCCGCCTGCCTCGGGTTGTCTGCCGATTGCCTCCATTGCGGATGCTGCTAATTTACCGATTCCGAGACCTGCGCCTATGACTGCAAGTCCTGCGCCTAATCCTGCTGCTAATGCTGCTAGATTCATTGTTATTGTTTATCCTTTCTGATTTTTGTTTTTGTTGATGTTTTATTTATTGTTTGTAAAAACTTTTTTCTGTCAATTAACAATTATCAATTAACAATTATCAATTATCAATTATTTATATTCTTAACTCAATTTATACAATTCGAAATTCACAATTCGTTATTGATTAAATTCTCTTATTCACGTGAATCAATTATTTGTATTCTCAACTCAATTTATACAATTCGTAATTCACAATTCGCAATTCGCAATTAATCAATGTTCCTGATGTATAGACATACCGACGAACAATGCAGATAACATTGTAAAAATATATGCCTGCAATAAAGCAACTAAAATCTCAAGTAAATAAATAAATAATGCAAACCCGATAGAAACCGGTGTTGCTCCGTATCCCAGTGTAAATATTAACCCTATTAATGCCAGAATAACAACGTGTCCTGCAGTCATATTGGCAAATAGACGGATACATAATGCAAATGGTCTTGTAAGCAATCCAAGGAATTCAACTACTATCATAATCGGTAAAACAAAAGCTGGTATTCCCGGCGGTATAAGCCCTTTAAAGTATCCGACAGCTCCGTTACTCTTTATGCCTAATGCAATCATCATGACAAATGTAATTATGGCAAGACCTGCAGTAATACTTACACTACCTGTAGCTGTTGACATAAACGGAACGAGCCCAAGTAAATTAGCCATTAAAATAAAAAAGAACATAGTAAAGAAAAACGGAAGGTATCTTTCTCCGCCATGCCCAATTGCAGGCATAATTACTTCATCTCTCAAAAAGACCATTATCATCTCAATAAAATTGCCGAAACCTTTCGGAGCTTTGTGCTTACTGTTGCTTTTTGCTGCAATATTTAATATGATAACCAGCAGAACAGCGGATACCATCATCATTAAAACTTTATTTGTAATGGAAAGGTCAATGATAAAAGACCCCAGTTGAATTGGAGTTAATTTAATAAATTCATGGTCTAATATATGATGTATAATCCAGTTATCTTCTGCGTGTACTTTCTCGCCAACTGTACTTAAAGTATCTGTCCCATGTTGTATAAAACTCGTTAATAATGTCATTAAGTTATTATAACAGGTTTAATTTTAAATTTTTGCCGGAAGTTTTTTTAAACAAAAAATGTATCTCTAAAGAAATAAAAAGAAAATAAAAGAAAAAAACAGAGCTTACAAGCGTTACAGTATCAAGCCCTGAGTAGGTTAACAACAACACAAGTACCAGGCTCATCAGCATTAATCTGAAAAGCAGGCTTCCGAAAACTATTGCCATAAATTTTTTCGGGCTTTTGCTTAATGCTATTTCATTGAATCCGTATCCTATTAAAATATTTATCAGGCTGATTAAATAGCCGTAAAATATCGAGATAACCTGGTTAGCTGAAGCATAAATATGAATAGGATAAGCAGAAATTATTAAAACAATAATTGATGCTAATAAAATATTACGGATAAAATGTAAGTCAAGTTTTTTTATTTCCGTCATCCTTCTTTTTAGAGCCGAGAGCATTTAAAGATTTCAGCAATCCGATAAACCCGGCTACCGAACCTATAATAACCCCTGTAATCAGTAAAATCGGAGCAGTATTGAACAATTCATCAAGTCCATACCCGATTAAAGTGCAAATGACAATTGCCAGGCCATACTGCAGGGGAGCTTCAGCGTACGCCCAACCTGAACGGTAAGACGATGCTATTTTTTGCATTTCAGACGGCTGATTTTCATCATTTTTATTGTTTTTTTCCGCCATTTTGCAAAAAATTGATTAAAATAATTAACAAAAATAACGAAATCTTAAAATAATGTCAATTTAAAGATTTATGGCTTTTATTGGGAATGGTCACATCTTTCCAAAACGTTGTAGTAAAAAATTTAAACCCCCCTCTCCTAGCGAAGCGTTCAGGAGAGGGGATGGGGGTGAGGTTTTCAGATCTGGAGTTACAAAAGAAATTTTTTATATTCAAAAGAAGTATTTAATCTTTTGTTGGAGAATATTAATAATAAAAGAATTCGTTTTATTCATCGCAGTTCCAAAACCTCACCCCCATCTCCTCTCCTGAACGCTTCGCTAGGAGAGGGGGGTTCTCGTCTATTATAAATATTTTTTTATCATTAAAAGATTATTTTTCGGAATTTAATCGAGTTCCATTTTTATTTTGGACGGCAGTGGGGAATGGTTTTTGTATGCCATCTTTTGGATTATTTCAGGGATTAAATTTATTATTGATTATTATAAATCAGTGGATTATAATAGTTTAACTTATTTTATAAATAATAGGAGGTAACAGGGTAGATAATTTACTGCAGCTTTAATTAAAAGCTTATTTTTAAATAATCTAAACAGTTACCAAAATGAAGTATACATTAATAACCCTTCTATTTCTCGCTTTCATTTTCTCATCTTGTAAACAAAACTCAACTGAACCTAATCTGCCTGATTATTATCGTCCTGTTTTTTTTAAAACAACTGATGGCGGAAGCAGTTGGGAGAAAATGCAAAACAATACAACTCCTGTCAGTTTTTCATCATATATGAATGATATCGGGTTTTTCGATGATTCCATTGGTTTAGCAGTGGGCTTTAATGTTATCTACAGAACAAATAATTCAGGTGATTATTGGTTTAAAATAGATGGAATTGAAAATGCCGATTTCAGTTCTCTGTCTATTATTAATCTTAATACCTGCTTTGCAGTTGGTAAAAAAGTTAATGGAGGATGTATCGTATTGAAATCTGATGATAAAGGCATTCATTGGTCTATTGTTAATGAGAACAACGCTCAGTGGGCGTATGATATAGATTTTTCAAATCAGAATATGGGATATGCACTATACGACAATAATTATATAAATAAGAGTTCAGATGGTGGTTTATCGTGGACTTGGCTCGACCCAATATCATTTGGCAATTATGTTAATTCGGATTTTATAAATGATAATACCGGATTTGCTGTTGGTGAAAATTATCCTTATGGGATAGTTTCAAAAACTGAAGATGGCGGTTATTCATGGACAGTTATACTTGCAGATTCTGCAATATCCGGTGCGTTATATAATATTAAATTTTATAATGAAAACCTTGGTATTGCAGTAGGCCCAAATTCTGCAATTAAAACTACAAATGGCGGTTTGAATTGGCTCAAACTTTCTCTGCCGCTTCAGCAGAATTATTACTACGGATTCCGGGATATAAAATTTTTATCGGAAAATAAAATATGTATTTGCGGCAGCGGCTTTATCTTTAAATCGGATGACGGCGGTAATTCATGGAATGCTGTCAAATTGAATAGTGGATATGTTTCTTCAATTTCATTTATTAATGAAAATACCGGTTTTGCTGCCGGTTCTTTTGATAGTAATAATTAAGCAATAAAAGCTTCCATACCTGAGTGAAGGTATGGAAGCTTTTTCATTAATAAAATTATAATAATACGTTCCATCCTTTTGAGCTTTTAGTGAAATCCCGCTTTAGTGGGACCAACCTTTAACTCCTTCTACGTCATCTCTTGCATTCGTTTAACTGTTATATCAGTCAAAAATTTGAACGTCTCTTCATCAATAAGATACGTTCCTTTTTCAGGGTCAATCTTATCCCTCCACTCCATTGGCATTCTGTTCTTAAGCCAGAAAGCAATTGCCTTAATATCGGGCGGATAGTATTTAGTGGCGGGATGCGCGGCAGCAACGCCCTTATGTTTGGTATAAATGATTGTATCGTTAAAAAAACCGGTTGCCCGCTTATATAACGATTCCACGACACTTGCAGAAACCTTTTTCCTTCCGCGTTCAATAGCATCTTTTATTGTTCTGTATTTCCGGATTGCCTTATAAAACTGGATAGCTGTAATATCTAAAATATTTGCAATTTCCTTTTCATTTAAACCGTAACCTGCAAGTCTTTCAATCATAGCCGGCTCTGCCGTAACTTCACAAAGCCGCTTGCTTGCTTTCCGAAGTATGATTGGTTTTGTTTGTTTTGTTATTGTTATCATGATTTATTATAAATAAAAAAAAGGCAAACTCTCCAAATTTCGGATTTCGGATTGTGCCATTGGCATCCCTTTGGGACCAATTCCGGATTGAAAAAAATTATTCAATTCGTAATTGAAAATTCGCAATTCGCAATTTGAATAGTTTGCCCTGAGTTCTTCAGTGACAATCTATCACTATACAAATATACAATACGATTTTTATTTTTGCAAGTAGTTACTGAAAAAAGTTTGGGGTGTATGGAGTGCTTTGAGTGTATGGAGTGTTTTGAGTGGTTTTTTAAGCAGAATCTAGTGCAGTGTCGGGTTGATCTAGAAGATATGAATTATTTCCAGGTTGTTATGTTTCAGTATATGCAAGTGTAATCTATCATTAATTATAAATAACCCGGCACACAATCACCCGGCTTGGAGGATCTTTTATAACTCTTATGCTGTAATAATGTCACCCCTTCAGGGTTCGTTTACTTTTTTTTTGATATTTCTACCATAATATCATCCTCCGTCAGAGCCGGATCTTCGACTTCGGGATTAACCGTACCCCCTCTTTCCCAAATCTCTATTTGGGAAAGCCCATTTAAGGATTGTAAATCTCCCGATAGAACCATACCAAATGGTCCCACAGGGATCTAAGGAAAATTTGATAAGGAGACGCTCACCCCTCTTTCCCAAATTTCCTGCCCGGCTGTTATCCCCAAATTTGACGTTTAGTATAAACTATTTTTCATTTTATAAATGCTATTTATTTGCTATTATAAATAGGGTAATAACATATATTTGCTCTTTTATAATTATTATTTTGGATTTTGAATATCGTCTTATTCTTGTTGTTTTTACCCTGCCAAAATATTCAACTTAGCAAACGAATCGCTTGCAGAAGCACCGGTTATAAAAATGTGATAGAAAAATAATTTTTTAACTAAAATATCTATTGCTATGAAAAAACTAGTTTACTTTTTACTGCTCTTTTTATTTATATTAAATCCTGTTTTAAGAGCCCAGTTCTCATCCGAGACAAAAAAAACTGCGTTATTAAATTTCCTGCGGGATGATCCTTCAACATCTTCAAAGTATAATGATATTGCTGCCATGCTGAATAAACAAGGTAATCTTGATAAGGTTTCTGCATGTACAGAATCTGCAATGAACTATCAGGTAGCTAAAAAAATCAGAGAGTCTAAAGATATGGGCGATCTTGAGTATTCAATTTCAAATAGCTTTGGAGACGATGCCTATCGTGTTGTTTGGTATCAATATTTTGGCGAGTGTAAGTATTTGGATAATTACACTATTGAAAGAAATCCTGATTGGGTAGCCGGTTACCCGCCTTATTCAGAGATAAAAAGTGCGGTAGATTTTTTTGTGTTATCAATCAATTCGGGTATGGATAGATTTGAAGTATTTAATAATATGGAAGTGTTGTATGGTAAGGAGATTGAAATGCTTAACAATGTTCCGATAAAAAGTCCATCCCTTGGTACGAAACCTGAAGGTGCATCTTTATTTTATCTAACTTATTTGTATCGCATGGATTTTCTAAAACAAGTAAAAATAAAAATGGAAGATGTTGAAAGATTTTCAGGTAATGATATGGTATTTTGCGTAAGGAAGATAATAAAAATGCTGGATGAAAATAGTGAGAATAATTCTACGGGCGAAAACACGTTAACAGGTGCATCTTTTACGGGAAAATGGGATTGCTGGGGAACTATGATTCTTACTCAGTCCGGTACATCTTTAAACGGTTCATATGGTTATCTTGATGGTTTAATTACAAATGGTACAATAAAAGACAATACAGCTACCTGTCATTGGTCTCAAAGCAACAAAAGAGAAGGAACAGTAATATTTACTTTATCAACTGACGGCAATTCTATTGATGGCAAATGGAAATATTCAACCGATGGGGAGTCTGATGCATGGCGTGAAGACTGGGATGCCAAGAGAATTCAGTAATTTAAGGGCAGTGTCAGGTCCATCTAAGGGCAGTGCCAGGTCCATCTTACAAATATAAAAGTGTAAAGGGAAAATAAAAGAATGAAATAAACAGGTATTATCTTTGCTTTCCTACAAATGACCTGTCCTTAGACCCCTGTGGGGACACACATCATCCGGCTTGGAGAATCTCTCATAACCCTTATGCTGTAATAATGTCACCCCGTCGGGGTTCATTTCCTTTTTTTGATATTTCTACCATAATGTTATCCTCCGTCAGAGCCGGATCTTCGACTTCGGGATTAACCGTACTCCTCTTTCCCAAATTTCTATTTGGGAAAGCCCATTGAAGGATTGTAAATCTCCCGATAGAACCTTACCAAATAGAAATTTGGTAAGGAGTGGTAGTGACACGTTGTGGTGACACGTGGTAGTGACACGTGGTGGTGACACGTGGTAGTGACACGTGGTGGTGACACGTGGTGTTGCACGTAGTTGTGACACGTGGTGGTGGGGCGTGGATGACCCGGTGTGTAACCCAGCTAAAAGCATGCCTGCCCATACAGGCGGGCGGGAATGACATATGAAAAATGCTTGTTAATCCGCAATTCACAATTCGAAATTCGCAATTATCAGAGTTGGGTTCAAAACAGAGCTAAGTTGGGGTCAAGTTGCGTCGGAGTTGGGTTCAAGTTGGTATCAAGTTGGGTTATCGTTTTTGGAAAACAGGGGTTAAGTCATTGCAGTATAAGCAGATAACGCCGTCAGAAATGTGAGATTTTTGATTTAAAATTTGCGATTTTGAGCCGGAATCGCCAATTTTTCATCAAAATAAAACTTCACTATATCATTAACCATTATCGCTATGGGAAAAATTTGGCAGCAAATTATTGTCGCTGATGTTGGAGAGTTAAAGTATTACTTGAAGTATTTCCGGTTTATTTTAATCCGCATCCCGGTCTAATCGCATATTGATTCTTCTAACTTCTAACCTCTGATATCTAACTTCTTAAAATTGTAAATCCTGCTAAAATTGATGGGATTGCCACGCTTCGCTCGCAATTATGCTTAACATCCAACTATTTTCACCAAAAACTTGACAATTAGTGAATACTATATTAAATTATCCCAGAGGGATCCCTGTGGGATATAATGATGCTTATATATCAGTATAAGCAAAAGTAACCGTTCTTTGATAATATAGAGATGAATTAAAGCATGTCGTAATATTGCTGCAAAATGATGCTCACGGATTTGGTTAGATTTTGGAAGCGTAAAAAAAATATGTACTGAAAAATGCACTAAAGAGTTCGGAGAGTTCGGAGAGTTCGGAGATTTCAGAGATTTCAGAGAGTTCTGGGAGTTCTGGGAGTTCTGAAAGATTGAATTGTAGGTCAATCAATTCGTCATTCGTAATTTTGAGACTGCTGCTGTTAAGCTGCAGTCGAAATCCCGCCTTGCGGGACGTCATCCGTAATTGATTAAAGCCTTACCCATTCTCTCGGATTCAGCGGTGTCCTGTCCTTCCATATTTCGAAATGGAAAAGCTGTCCCTCAAGGTTTGAGCCGCTTTTGCCGATTATCTGGTTTAGCTTCACCTTATCACCGGTCTTTACATTTGTTTCGCTTAAACAACCATATACCATTCTGTAAACGTTGTCAATGTTAATTACAATTACTTTACCGTAGAATGGAACGTCACCAATCATTGAAACAATCCCTGGTGCCGAAGCATAAACTTTAGAACCTTTGCTGATGGAAAAATCAACTCCGTTATTTTGAAGTTTTGTACCAGTCATATTATTTGTGATTTCCCCGAATTCATTTCTTATAAGGGGGATATCAACGGGAGGATTTAAATTACCTTTTATCTTTTCCATATCATCGATAGAATAGTTCAGTCTTGTTGTCTTATTTCCCGTGTATGAAGATTTGAATTGATTTAAGTTGCCGATAAAACTTTTTATATTGGTAGTTTCATTTTGTTTTCTGTCAATTCGTGCAAGATTAATGGTATTATCCTGGTCAATATCCATTTTCTTGTTTTTTAAATCCTGAAGCTTTGCATTAAGAACTGTTCTTTCATTCCTTTTTATTTCAATATAAATTCTTTGCGATGATACGGAAAGTGTTACCATTTTTTTCTTTTCTTCCAGCAGAAACTTCTTGCTTTTAAGCTCTCTGAGCTCTTTTTTCCTGTTTTGGGAGAATTTCTGAAGGTATTGGTTTCTTCTCAGATATTCATTCGGCGTTTTTGAACTCATAAGCAATTCAAGCTCATAGTTCTTGCCATGCTTGTACAGGTTGATAATTTTATTCTTGAAGCTATGCTGTATCTTATCAACATCATCTTCGAGGAAAAGGACCATATTGGTTTCAATAGCAATCTCATCGGGACTTAAAAACCGCTGGTCGGTATAATCTTTAAGAAAATTATCCAGTGTCAATATGGCAGCTTCGACACTATCAACCTGTTTTTCTAAAGCAGAAGTCTTGTAAGCATTATCTCTTATCTTTGCTCTGCTTTCATCAATTTCTTTTTGAACAACGTCAAGCTGCCTGTTCTTATCGGCAATTACTTCATCATAAGTAGCCTTAACGAATAGAAGCATCAGCAGGAATGAAACCAGCAATACTGTTCTTTCGCTATTGAAAAATCGTTTTTCCCTTTTCTCTAATTCCATCTTACGATTTTGGCGGATTTAGGCACCTTCAATTTAAATGTGAGGTTCTTCTTGTTTATTTCTTTTGAATCGTAGTCAAGCCACACGGTTTGTTTGTTTTCGGGCCTGTTAATTGTTATACTGTTAGGAAAATTAATGCTCATTCCTTCAACCGTCTCCTTGTTGAAATTCGTATAATTTACATCAAGAAGCGGTTTATTGGCTGCATCAAGCAATGAGTACCTGTTAATAAAATAATTATTCGGCTCAACGTAATACTTTTGTTTTGCAAACGTTTTATTAACCAGTAATACGTATGAATTATTTTCGGATGCTGCTTCCGTGCTGTCGGTAAGTTCATCATCAAAATGGAACGAACCTGAAAAGCTGTTCAGCAGTTCATCGAACGAGACTTTAATCTTTAAAATTGCACCAATGTTAATATCTGAAGACGGACCTGTTATTACTTTATTCTCCTGTACATTATAATATGTGAACTCATTCCTTGATATTAATGCAATAGCTATATCAATACCAAAGGGGCCTTCAATTTTAACGTAAACAGTATCCGGCTTTTTTATCTTTATCTCTATTGAGCCCGAACTTGACATTTCGGGGGAATCAAATGAAATAGTTCCGTTTGCTTCCAGTGTTTCTATTGTACGTGATATTTCGTTTACTTTTTGCTTAATTTTTTTAACAGGAATCTTCTGAAGTTCTTTTTCTTCCTGCTGTGAAGCCGAACATGCAGACAATATAAATGCTCCTGTCAGTAAAATTAAGGGCAATAATTTATTTATATTCAAAATATACCTTTGATTCCTAAATCTTTTCTGTTTCCTTTTTTATTCTTTCAAGTATGTTCCGGCTGAACGGGCTTGATTGGTTTTTCATTCTTTCAGGATGCCATTGAACTCCAAGCATAAATGCACGGTTATCTTTTTCCAGCCATTCAATTGCTTCTATGATACCGTCATCTGACCTGGCTGTTACTTTTAACCCTTCCCCGGGTCTATCGATTGCCTGGTGATGAGAGCTGTTTATTTCACCTGAATCTTCCTGTATAATTTCATACAGCATTGTATCTTTATTAACGTTTACCGTGTGAGTAATTTCTTTTCCATCTATCTTATCATGGTTAACTTTTCGTACGGTCATTATATCATTTATCAAAGTTCCGTTTAATTTGCAGTTAATCAGTTGAAGCCCTCTGCAAATTCCAAGCATAGGTAAGTTATTATTCAATGCATAATCAAAAAGCCTGAATTCAAACCCGTCACGCTGCGGGCGGTAATCATCTCGGTTCTTACCGTCTTCCCAATCATTATAGAACTCCGGGAAAATATCAACACCGCCTGTTAATATCAATGAAGAACAGTCTTTTATATCTTCGAAATTATTTTCCCTGTAGTCAAGTATTTTGTAATCAACATCAGCGCTTTTCAGCCAGTTAAGGTAGTTCTCGAAACTTTTATCGCAAAGTGATATACCTGTTTTCGGTTTCATTTCACTCTATTCATTTAATAATTCTGATATTCTGTAATCTAATATGTTTTCGTTTTTTGTAAATTCCACAAAAATCTTTGCATAATAAACCGGATAATTTTCAATAAAATCATTTATGACTTTAAAATCCTGCGACTTGTAATCCGTATATTTTAATTTGACAAAGTCTTTTTGTGTTGTTAAAATATAATCTGATTCGCTTTCTTTAAAGCCCTTAATTATTGCAGATATATCTGCAGCCCTGTAATTATAGTGATCGGAATATTTAATAAAATGTTTAACTTCAATATTATTAACTTCAAGCATATTGTGGAATGAAACATGATCTCCAATGCCGCAAAAAGCTGTGCAATTATTTATTGCACTCTCCGGTTGATTATTGTTATAATCTCTGTATGAATCAAGAACATATTTGCATTCAGCTACATTTAAAAACTTAACTTTTTTAATTATTGTTTCTTCAAATTTATGATTAATAATTATAATATCTGCTCTTTTTAAGCTTCTTACCGGTTCACGCAAATTACCTGCAGGGAGCATGTTGCCTTTGTAATTATGATTTAACACCACAATGTCAAGGTCACGCCGGAGTTTCCTGTGCTGAAAGGCATCGTCTATAATTATTACATCAGGCTTAAATTTACGGTCTGCTAATTTTGCACCGGAACGCTTATCATCTGAAACAACAAGCAGCCCTCTGCCACTGCTTGTTCCGGATAAATTTTCAAGCAGGTTTAAGCTCTCATCTCCAAAATGCTCGGAAGTAAGCTTATGCTCTTCATCTTTATAGTTAAACTCCGCTACTTGTATATCATCGTGAATTCTTTTATAACCCTTTGTTACTATTGCTATAAATTTTCCTTTATTGAGCAACTTCTTCGCTATATATTCGACTAGTGGGGTTTTGCCCGTTCCACCTACCGAAATATTACCAACTGAAATTACTGCAGCATTTAATTTAGTTGATTTAATAATATTCAATTTATAAAATATATTCCGTATCAAAACAATAACACGGAATATAAAGCTGAAGGGCAGAAGCAGTTTCCTCATTGCATTTCCTCCAGAATGATTCGGGCTGCATTTACCGATGCATTTTCATTGCCTAAAATATCCCAAATCTTTTTAAGCTTGCTTTTAATCCTGTTCCTGTATTCTTCGTCTGATAATATCCTGTTAGCTTCTAAAAGCAGGTTCACGGAATTAAAATCATTCTGAATGAATTCTTTAATTACCATTTCATCTGTAAGGATATTGACCATCCCTAACCTGTCAACTTTTACAACCGGCTTTAATAAAAAATAATTAACAGGGAATGTTTTGTAAAATATTAAAAACGGTGTTCCTATTAATGCACATTCAACCGTTGAAGTGCCCGCCTTGGTAAATACCAGGTCTGAATTTAATACAAGCTTATATATATCTTCTTCAGTTAAATTAAACTCTTTTAGCCCGGGTAAAAATCTTTCAAATAACTTTTCATCTAAACCGGGGGCTTTGCTGAAATATATCTTATTATCGAACCTAGTGCTTAATTGTTTTGCAGTCTCTATTAATACCGGCATATGATTTGTAATTTCATCTTTCCTGCTTCCGGGAAGAAATGTGATTACTTTTTCGCTTCCAAATACTTTTTTTTCTTTCGGATTATTTTCCAGAAACTCTTTTATTCTTGTTACAAGCGGATGCCCGACAAATGTAACATCTATGTCATAATTCTTATAAAACTTTTCCTCAAACGGGAAAACTACTAGCATCTTATCTATATATTTTTTCACTTTGTAAACACGTTTTTTATGCCATGCCCATAATTGCGGCGAAATATAATATATGATTTTTTTCCTGTAAAACTTTCTTAGCTGTTCTGCAAATCTTAGGTTAAAACCGGGATAGTCTATTAATATAACTGCATCAGGTTCATTCTTTTTTACATAATTGGTGCAATCGTTCAATATCTTTTTAAAATAGCTGTACTTCTTAATGACATCAACAAAGCCGATAGTAGATAAATTACTTATATGATGAAGCAATTCAACACCTGCTGATTTCATCAAATCACCGCCAAGTCCTGCAAATGAAATGCCTTTATCACCGGCTAATGTTTTAATCTCTTTAATCAGAGAATAAGCATGAAGTTCACCGGACTGCTCGCCTGCTGAAATGAATATATTTCTCTGTTTTCCGGTTTCGGGTGCCAAGTTTGGAAAAATTAAATTCTTCTATGCATTAACCAATGCGTAAATAAGCAATATCATTATCATACTTATTGATATTGACTGGAATGTCCTTTTTTCAGATACGTAAGCATCTTTGTAATTTGGTTTTATATTGCTTTGCTTGGACTCATTATATGGCTTAAATGAGGGAATTATTGAATTTACATTTGAATAATAATCTTCATATTTATCTTTGAACTTCTCCCTGAGAAATGATTCCTCTTCTTTAATAATATAGTAATATTGAATGGAAAAATATATAAGCCCGATTATCTGGAGATAGGGGAATAAAGAGTTTGCCATAATACTTATACCGAAGTACAGGAATATATTTCCTAAATATAACGGGTTCCTGATAAATGCAAAGGGTCCCTGTGTTACAAGATTTGAAGCTCCTACTTTTGTAGTTCTTGTTTCACCGCCTGCATAAGATACTCCCCAAAATCTAATTAACTCACCTATTATTGCTATAATAAATCCGATAATCAGTGACTGCGATGTTGGTCTCCCAAAAAGAAACAAAGGAATGAGAAACGGTATGGGTGTGTATGATCTGTTCTTGAAAAAAAATTGTCCTAATGTCATAATTTAATAATTTGTAAATAATAAAATAGTAATAAATAACAAATAACTTTTCAACTTGTAACCTTCAACCTGTAACTTTCAACCTACAACCATCTCCTTCATCCGCCAAGATACGCATCTTTTCTGTTTAACCGTGCCTGCTGCCTTGGTTTTATCTTTTTAGCTGACAGCACCTTTTCAAGCTTTTTTCTTACATCGTTAAAATCAATATAATCAAAATATGTTATATTATTTTTCCAGCAATATGATGCAAGTGATTTTTTTGCAAACACTATATCTGCATACTGCACTGCATAAATATCGGATAACCCATCTCCAATATAAACAGATATCTCATCATCGCCTGTCATGTTCAGCAGGAGGTTTCTTTTACAGCATCCGCAATTTGAACATTCGGCATCGCAATAGGGAAATTCAAGCCCGATTGACTTCTCGTCTGCCGATAATACAAATTTATTGGTATAAAAGGGTATGTCCAATCCATTATTTCGTAATATCCTGTTTATGTAATAATCTATCCCTTCGCTTAATATTATAAGCTCAATTTTTTTATCCTTGCAAAATTTCACAAAGTCTTTGAAATAATGTTCAATTACCTGTTTGTCTATTATTTCATCAAACTTCTTTTTATCAAAATTTTTAATAAGCGAGAACTCTTTTAAAAAACATTCCCTGCTGCCAATTTCTGTTTTTTCATAAGAAGAGATAAGTTCGCTCCAGGCTTTTTTGTCTTCTATAAAATAGTCACCGATTTCCAGCCATACATCCTGGTACGTGATAGTGCCGTCAAAGTCACAGAATATTTTGAGAATTTTTTCCAATTTAGCAAAATAAATTTAAATATAACTTATTTCAAGGTAAGTAGTTAAATAACGAAATAAGCTATTAAAATTCAGTTTTATTATTTTGGGAAATCACTATTTTGTATAATCAAAAGCCATGTAATGAATAAAGATATCTCTGAACTTGAAAGAAAACTGGGGTCTCTACAGGACTCCGATGAGAAGGTTGATGTTCTGAACCGTTTATCGGCATACATCAGATCATCGGATATTAACCGTTCATTAGATTTAAGTATTCAAGCAAAAGAACTTGCCTGTAAGCTGGCTTACAGGGCAGGCATGGCATTAAGTTATTGGAATTCCGGCATTTGTTACCGCTTGCTTTCAAAATACGACCTTGCATTTAAGTATTTCGATTCTGCGTATAAGATATTCGAAATGGAAAATGACCGGCAGGGGCAGGCGAAGGTTTTAAATTCTATTGGCAATATCTATGCTAATCTGAGGAATTATCCCTCTGCTTTTCAATATTTGAAACAAAGCCTGCAAATACTTGAAAAGCTCGAAGAGCCTGATCTTGAAGCATCAGTACTTTCCAATATTGGGGTTTTGTACCAGGAAATTGGAGATTATTCATCAGCGCTTGAGTTTTTCCATAAAAGCATTCAAACCTACACCGAAAACAACATTACCATACCGGAAACCCTGCTTAACAATATCGGCGCTGTTTATGAAAACCTTGCAGACTATAATACTGCTTTGGAATATTACTTCCAGAGCTTAAAATTAGCTGAAGACAAAAATAATAAGCTTGACAGGGGTTATGCTTTATTTAACATTGCACTTGTATTCGGCGACCTGCAGAAATATGATGATGCTTTAAATTACCTGGCAGAAAGCTTGCAGTTGTTACAGCAGATAGGCCATAAGCATGGTGATTCGAACGGACTCAGCACAATCAGCAGTACTTTCAAAGGTTCAAAGGAATTTGATAAGGCTCTGGAGTTTCAATTCAAAGTGCTGAAGCTGAGAGAAGAAATTAATGACATAGGCGGGCAGGCTGAAACATTAAGCGATATAGGCGAAATATATTTCAATACCGGGAAATATACAGCATCAAAAAAATATTTTGAAGACAGCTTGAATATTGCCCGGAACTCCGTTAATAAAATAATTGAAGCACGAAATCTTATACTAATAGGTAAGCTTCATTTTAAGCTGGATGAATATAAAGAAGCATTCTCTTGCCTGGATAAAGGGCTGAAGCTTGCTGAAGAACGAAATGCTAAAAAAGATTTAATGGAAATTCATAAAGCACTGTATGAAGGTTACAAGCGGATGGGTAAAGTTGATAAGGCTCTGTTCCATCATGAATCTTTCTATGAAATAGAAAATGAAATTAATAACCTGGAATCGGATAAGAAGCTTAAAGTTCTCACAGTACAGCACAGAATAAAAGCGGCAGAAAATGAAAAGAAAATTGCACTAAAGGATAAAGAAATTTACAGGCTAAGAAATGTAGAGCTTGCAGAGCTGAATGAAAAACTGAAACATGTTAACGAAGAAAAAAACGATTTCCTGGGTATTACAGCACATGACCTGAAAAATCCTTTATCGGGAATTATCAATTTTTCAAGGAGAATGCAGAATAATGCCGATAAGTTACGTCCGGATGAAGTAAAGAATTATTCACATGAAATTGATAAAGCTGCCGAGAAAATGTTTGAGATAGTCACTAAAATACTTGATATCAGTGCAATAGAATCCGGAAGAAGGAATATTCAAAAAGAGGTTTTTGACCCTGCAATACTTGCCCAAAGAGTGGTATTGGATTACAGGCAAAAAGCCGAGGCGAAAAATATCGAGATAGTTTTTGAAAACAATGTGAGTCAAAAAATATGTTCTGATAAAACCGCATTGAGGCAAATACTTGATAACCTGGTATCCAATGCAATTAAGTTTTCACCGTTAGGAAAAAGAGTATTTGTAAGAGTTAATTCAAACAGCAAGTTATCTTTTGAAATTGAAGACGAAGGACCGGGCTTAACTGAAAAAGATAAAACGAAGTTGTTTGGAAAATTTACTCGGCTCAGTGCCCAACCTACTGCCGGTGAAAACTCCACAGGTCTTGGCTTATCTATTACAAAAAAACTTACCGAAATCCTCAATGGCACTATTTACTGCAAAAGCGAGCAGGGTGAAGGTGCAAAATTCATCGTTGAAATTCCAATACAGGGAGATTAGTCAATTAAGAATTAAGAATGAAAAATTAAGAATTCTGTGAATTCATAATAGATTTATTTCAATTCATAATTCCCACAAATAATTAGTTAAATAAAGAGGCATACTGCATGCCTCTTTATTTATCAAAATTGCACAGGAGGTATTCTGTGCGGGGGTCAATCCGTATTTTATAAAACCTAATTTAAATAAAAATTATAGCTTAACAGGGCAAGTATAAGCAAATTTACAATCAGTGCTGCTGTTGTAACTGCCTCTAAGGTTTGTGTTTTAATATATAACATTTCCGGATTCCTTTTTCTTTCTATTTTTCTATTAGATGCCTTAATGTTCCAAAAGGTTTCATTTAAAAGAAATAATTATTATTTTCACGATCAGTTATTATTTTATTATTCATTTTTCAACAATTAAACTTATTAGGAGAAAAACTAATGCCAAGAGTAGTTCATTTTGAAATTGGAGCTCAGGATACTGAAAAGATAAAAAATTTCTACAAGAACGTATTTGAATGGGAATATACCAAATGGGGCGAAGGTGATATGGAGTATATTCTGGTTAAAACAGGCGATGGTCCGGCAGGGATTAACGGAGGAATTTTTAAGAGCAAAGGTGAAAGTACAATTGTTAACACAATTGACGTTCCAAATCTTGAACAATACATAGAAAAAGTGAAGGAAAACGGGGGAGAGCAGGTCGTTCCCAAAAATGTTATTCCGGGTGTAGGGTACTTCGCTTACTGCAAAGATTGTGAAGGAAACCTAATTGGCTTAATGCAGCCGGATGAAAATGCCGGGAAGTAGATTGAAAAGTTAGAATATTGGTTCAATTTAATATAAACTCCTTCACAGATTAATATGTGAAGGAGTTATATTAACCTGTATTTTATTTTTTATATTAAAATTTTTTGTTTAATATATATTGTACCAATAACTCAACTGTATCATCAATATCTTTTAAGCTCAATGTTTCAATTGATGTATGCAGGTACCTGGTTGGCAGTGATACAACTCCAATCGGTATGCCGCCTTTCACCATTGAAATAGGGTCTGCATCCGTTGCTGTCCATCCCTGGTCAACATCAACCTGGTAAGGTATTTTTTTCTCTTTAGCTAATTCAATCAGGTCAATAGACATTTGATTATTAGTTCTAACTCCGCGTGTTATAACGGGACCTTTACCAACTTTAGTATCGCCAAATTTTTCTTTGCATATTCCGGGATTATCGGTGCAGGGCATTACATCAACTGCTATTGCAAGCGTCGGGTCATATGTATAGCCGGGCTGTCTTGCTGCCCATAAACCTGATTCTTCCTGGGTTGATGATACACCATAAACTGTGCACCCGAGTTTCTTTTCTTTTGAGAGCCGCTTTACAACTTCTGCCGATACATATATACCAACACGGTTATCCCAGCATCTTGCCATTGCTGAGTCACCGATAAGCTGTTGAAAATCTTCACCAAAAACTACCGGGTCGCCTATTGCTACATATTTTTCGGCTTCCTCTTTGTTTTCTGCTCCGATATCTATCCAAAGCTCATGCATCTTGGGAGCTTTCTTTTCATCCTTTGTATCTAGGTGGACTGATGTCCTTCCTATTGCCCCATGAACAACGCCATTCTTGTTAATTATCCTTACACGCTGTGATGAAAGCATTGACGGGTCGATGCCTCCAACCGATTTAAAATAAATGAATCCATCATCATTGATATAATTCACAATCAATCCAATCTCATCAGAGTGTCCTACAACCATTATTGATTTATCTTTTCCTTTATTTAGTATAGCAGTAAGATTTCCATGAGCGTCTTCATGGATGTTATCACAGTATTTAGATACTTCATCTTTCCAGATTTTTTGAACAGGTCCTTCAAAACCTGAAATTGCGGGCTCGTTGAGTAATTTTATTAGAAATTGTTTTTGTTCGTCTGTCATTAAATTTTAAGTTATTTTGTTTGATGTTATACGTTATTTGCGGGCTTTTCAATAATAACTCAATTTTTTATTTTTTTACAGGGTAAAATCCAATCAATGGTATTTTTCCCGCAGGGTAAAATTCAGTACATATTTTTTTCACTCATCCAAAATCTAACCAAATCCGTTAGCTTGGTTTTACAGATTTAGAACGACATACTATATTTCATCTCTATATTTTCAAAGAACGGTTGCGGGTAACTATATTCAACATCTATCACCACTATCATAAATTAATATAGTAATCACTCATTGTCAAGTTTTAACTAAAAATAGTTTGGATGTTAAGCATAATTGCGAGCGAAGCGTGGCAATCCCATCAATTTTAGCAGGATTTACAATTATAAGAAGCCAGATGTCAGAGCTTAGAAGTAAGAAGAATCAAAATGCGATTAGACGGGGATGTGAATTAAAATGAACCGGAAATACCTTCAAGTATCACTTTAACTCTCAAACATCTGCGACAATTATTTGCTACCGGATTTTTCCCATAACGATAATGGTTAACGATATAGTGAAGTTTTATTTTTCGAAATAAACCGCATTTCCTTCACATAATCGCCATTTTATTCATAGCATCCCGGTGAATTTGACGGAGC
>Ga0209819_10000045_pt1 | contig 38571 bp, 34 predicted proteins | sample PPLLak2March2015_FD_187248 | JGI IMG/M metagenome (GOLD analysis project Ga0209819, IMG submission 187248) | Freshwater sediment microbial communities from Prairie Pothole Lake near Jamestown, North Dakota, USA - PPLs Lake P7 Core (1) Depth... | ecosystem: Environmental > Aquatic > Freshwater >... | reverse complement strand
AACTGTCCTGATGTTGCTGGCACTCGCGACAGCACCCTTCGACTCGACAGCAATCATGGCGCTGCCCATCTACGCCGCCGCTCTCGTTGCCAGGTCAGCCACTCAGGAGACGCTCCGGCTCAGACTGTCGGTGATCACGGTCCTCACTCTGACCGGCTTCTTCTTGAGTTCGATCCCATGGCCGTTTCGGGTCTTCATATTCATCCCGGTGATCATGATCTGGGTCATCGGATCCGCCGTCTTCCATGACGTGTCACGGGACCATCGCGCGGTCGCACTCCGGGCCGAGAACCGCCGAGTCGCACATCTCGCCACTATCGCCGAGCGGGAACGGATCGCTCGCGACGTCCACGACATCGCAGGCCAGGCCCTCACCGCCATCATCGTGCGAAGCCAACTCGTCCAAAGACTGGCCCCGTCGGACCAACGTCGCGCCACAGAGGAAGCCGATGAGGTGGAACGCATAGCTCGCGATGCACTGGCTTCGATCAGGCAAAGCGTGGCTGGATGGCATCAGGCGTCGCTGCTCGACGAGCTCGCCGTTGCCCGCGATGCGCTCGCAGCGGCAGGCACCGAGCTGGAGACGCTCGGAGACTTGGAGGTCGATCTCGCACCCTCGGTCGAGAACGTTCTGGCGTTGGGACTTCGCGAGGCGGTCACGAATGTTCTGCGCCATGCCAACGCTGGCATGGTGGAGGCCCGAATCGACAGCCAGGACGGAGGGGTATCACTAACGGTGACTGATGACGGGATCGGACCTACCAAGGGAACCGGCTCGGGAATTCAGGGCATGCGCGAACGTGTGATCGCCGCAGGGGGAACCCTCACCTTCGGACCCGGAGTGACAGGCGGGACAGAGGTACGGATTGACATGCCATTCGGTGGAAGTTCTTCATGATCCGCGTCGTCCTCGCCGAAGACCAGGCCATGGTGCGAGGAGCCTTTGCGGGACTCCTCGACCTCGAACCGGACATCGAGGTAGTCGCTGTCGCCGAAGATGGCGAGCAGGGTTTGACAGCTGTCGCAGAGCATGAGCCGGACATCCTTCTCACCGACATCGAAATGCCAGGAATGACGGGACTCGAGTTGGCTTCTCGCCTCAAAGACCATCCGACGGTCCGAGTCGTAATCGTGACCACCTTCGCCCGAAGCGGTTATCTGCGGCGTGCGCTCGATGCAGGGGTGTCTGGATATGTCCTCAAGGACTCACCCATCGAAGATCTAGCTGACACCCTCAGGCGGGTGGCAGCAGGCAATCGCGTAATCGCCCCGGAGCTCGCGGTTTCGGCGTGGGCCGGCAGCGACCCACTCACTGACCGGGAGCGGGAAGTCCTCCGAGAGGTCGGTGAAGGACATCCCAACATCGAGATCGCGCAACGGCTCCACCTCGCCGAAGGAACCGTGCGCAACTACCTGTCATCTGCCATCGTCAAACTGGGGGCCAGAAACCGTACCGAGGCGTTCGCCAAGGCCCAGGAAATGGGATACCTGTAGCCCAGGGCGGGCTCCTGGAACCGTGCGCCCGACCTCACCGATGGGCAAACGCGGATGGCCGACCCATCGCTGAGCTGAGCCAAGTGCACCACCCCGGGGTTCGGCTCATGCACGCTGGGAATGCAGGTCTGTTCGATAAGTCGTCGATCGTCTTGGGAGGCGGTCGAGCTCCGCCTTCGGAGGTCTAGCTCGGCTCTTCGTGCAAGGCAGCGACGTAGAACGCGTGAGCGGCGAGGATGTGACGAACCTCGTCGAGGAGGCGATCGAAGTGAGCAGTTCGGTATCCCGAGTCGGTGACCGCAAGACCTGTGAAGTAGAGCCCGACGACGCTCCCTAGGAGGGTCGAGGTGGTCACCAGCTCCTGGGACAGCAGTCGCGTTTCGCCCAAGAAGTCGAACGTAGCGAGGCCTGTGACGTCCTGCCCGATCCAACCCTCTTGGAGACTGGCGGGCAGAGCCAATACACCGAAGACGATCAAGAACCCCGCAATCACCGAGGCAACGAAGGCGGACTGAATCAGCTGGCCAAGAAGGACGAGAACGGACAGATTGAGTCGCTGCAAGGTTTGCAACTCCGGCACCTCTCGCAAGTCGACAGTCTCGACGAGTGCTGCGGCCGGAGTGGATGCCGCCAGCGAGCGCAGTTGGTCGAGCGGTGTGCTGGAGAAGGTTCGAAGCTCGGCGCGAAAGGTGGTGAGCACCAGCATCGCGGCGACCAGAACCAGAAGGGCCACGACTGCCATCAGCTCGACAGTGCTGAGGAGGTGGGCCGCCTCCCACAACTCTGCCGCGAACAAGAGAAAGAGGACAAGAATTAGAAGTACCGGAAGGGTCCTGGCGAGGAGTCCGGTGATCCGGGCGAGCTCTTGTCTGAGCCGCTTCAGACTCCACCACGCGATCTCACCGATACCAAGCCCAACGACAAGGTAGATGACGCCCATGCCGATCAGGGCGTTGAGTCCATTCCTGATACCTATGCTCCAGGAGCCCTCGATCAACCCAGATGGAACGGCGACCAACAGGCCCAGGCTGAAGGTTTCGAGAGCGTCGAGCCGACGATCCACCCACCACATGACCTGGCCTCTGACCTTGCGTATCACGGCCACGCCGATTGCCATGAAGGCAAGCACCAGGAGCCCTCCCAACAGGTTCATCCAGAGAGGTGCATCCGGTCTCGTCCCCCACCACAGGAACGACCCGACTACCAGCCAAATCACTACGAAAGGACGTCCCCGGGTATCCAGACTTCGTTCGGTGGCGTAATCGGCGATCAGCTGAGGGACGCCCCGCCGGACGAACCAGGACTCGATGTCAGCGCGAACGTCTGGCGGGAGAGCCGCATCACATGTCTCTGTGGTCGGCGCCCCATCCATGATCGAGAGCGTACCGAGCAGTGAGAGCACCGGCGCTCCGGCCCTTGCCTAGTCCACGAACATGTATAGCCGTACTCTCGCTGGCGGCCTCCCCCTGTTGACGGCGGTCGTCGTAGTCCTCGATTTCACGCGTGAAGGTGCAGGGACCATCTTCTTGATCCTGGCAGGAGCCGCGGTGCACCACAGGGTTCTGGCCGAGCACCTCTCGTTGGGCGGATCGTTGCGGAGACGCCTCCCGAGGATCGGGCAGTTTGGGTATGATGCTTGCAGGCGAGCCGCCTCGCCTCACTCGCTGATCGGGTTCCCATGCGATCCGACATGGCGCGGGGGAAGGTGACTGGATGTCATCGGCGGTCGGCAGGACTTGACGATCGCATTGTCGACGTATCTGTCCCCGGTCGAGAGAGCATGGGTCTCCCGCGGGGATCAGACGCGCAGAGGAGACAATGATGACCCGTCAGCGACAGCTCAAGTCCCTGATCCGCTCCCGCATGGACCGCACCGGCGAGAAGTACATGGTTGCCCGCCGGCATGCTCTCAATGCTCGCCCGAGCTCCGATTACGAGCTCCGGGGAGGAAACGATCCCGAAACGTCGGCCTGTGCCAACGCCTTCGCCAACCGTGGGATCGACGATCCGTTCACCGGACAGCCGATTTCTGAGGGGCTGGTGCTGGGTGTTGGTGGCGGCCTCGGGGCCGGGTACATACTGTGGGAGTTCAACGCCACGAAAGGCACCGATCGCAAGGTGGTGACGCTCGGGTTCCGCAACCAGTGGCAGTACCCCGCCAGGTGGTATGCCAAGGTATGCCAACGCCTCGGCGTGGCCGTCCAGATACACGAGACCTCAAGTGCCGCCAAAGCCCGGGACCTTCTCGACCAGGCCCTCGACGATGGCATCCCCGCGATAGCGTTTGTATCGACAGCCGACCTGCCCTACTGGCATCTTCCAGCGGAGCAGTCCGGATGGTGGGGCTACCCGGTCACCGTCTACGGCATCGAGGGCGATCGCTACCTGGTTGACGACCGGAACACGGGACGACTTACCATTGGAGCAGATGACCTTGCCGCAGCCAGGTCACGCATCCCGTCGTACAAGAACCGCCTTGTGGTCGCCGACCCGGCAGCCTCCAAGCTTGACGAGGAACAGCTTGTGACTGGGGCGCGAGCCGGTCTCGAGGAGCAGTTGGCACATCTGAGTGAGAAGTCAGCCTCGTTCTCGCTGCCCGCTTTCGACAAGTGGTCCAAGCTGCTTACCGACACCAAGAACGCCAAGTCCTGGTCCAAGGTCTTCGCGGACGGCATCGGTCTGGTCAATGCGTTGGTCTCAGTCGGCGAGCAGGTCGATGACTGGGGGCTATTCGGAGGAAGTCTGCGACGTCTGTACGCAGAGTTCCTCGATGATGCCGGGCAACTTATCGACATCGACTTGTCCGAGTCCGCCAGCGCATACATGGTTGCGGCAGAGCGTTGGCTTGACGTCGCCGCGGTATGCCGCTCCGTGCCGGCCGTAGATGAGGCCTCCCGACTGAGTCGGTTACGCCGCGATGCCGTCGAGCGGGGCGACATCGGCGACGAGACGGCTCTCAAAGCAGCGGAAGGGATCGCCGGCGTTCTCGACTCAACCGATCCCATCGGCCCAGACGAGATGGCAGAACTGTTCTCCAACCTCTCCGAGGCGATCAACGCAGCCGCCAATGCCGAGCGAGATGCCCTAGAGACGCTGCGGGTAGCCGCGACCTTCTGAGGTGGCACCGAGCTAGAGGACGCGAACCTGCTCGATACTCTCGGCGATTAGGCCATGAGTCGGCTGGGTCCTACCTCCTTCAGCAACAGCTGGGTGCGCCGCCCTCAGGAGCTGTTCGCTGCCCGATACCTGTCGCTGCGTCTCACCTTGCTCAGAAGACGAGGTGCTCATTGCCGTCGTCCAAGGGTGGTGGCGGTGAAAGCGAAGTCAGCCATCTCCTCAGATCTACCTCGGCCCCCGAGCTCAGGAGGCGGTCTTGACTGGTTCCTTTGGAGAGGGCCCGTTTGATTGGCCTTAGCGCGGGGCGTTGGAGGGTCAGCCAAATCGGGGCCGGCGACTGCCTCGCCCGCCCCTGTTAGCGGCTCGTACGGAACGATGGACTGCCCGCTAGGAACGCGTTAGGCAGGGGGCGATAGACCGGTTGCCGTCGTAGCTTTGGTGCCATGAGGTCGGTGCAGTGGAACTTCGGATCGACCTGATCCTTCTGGCCGGTGCCATCATGTTGATGTCGGCGGCGAGCACCATGGCGGTGGTCCTCGTTCGGAGTATGAACCGAGCGCCGGGGGAAGCCGCCCCCCTCGGGCCAACGATGGGTCTCGCTCTCGTTGTCGCGGTCTGGCTCATCGGTCTTGCTCTCCTCTTCCAGGGGCTTTTCGAATGAGCACCAGGGAGGCGGGATCCGCCACGAGCAGCCCCGCGATCCTGATAATCGTCGGCCGCGCCCTGCTGGGGATCGTCATTGGCACGGCTGCTGCCTGGGCCTTCGTGCCGGCTGAGACGGCTCAGGCCGTGATTGCTATCGCCCTTCCCTTGGTCGCAGCGTTGACGGCGTGGTACGGCGGAAGGGAGATGGGAGCCGCGGCTGCGATCGCCGGAGCCCTGTGGTTCGGCTACGCCCACACCGAGCCGCACTTTCACACTGAGATCGCCGCTCGAGCCGACGTGATCCTCACCCTCGCCGTGCTCATCGTGGGCGTCCTTGCCAGCGAGCTTGCCGATGCCCGGCATCGGTTGCGAGGCTTGCGCGGCGATACTGTGAAGAGGTGAGCAGCGGCAAGCTGAGGGTATTCCTGGGCGCTGCCCCCGGGGTGGGAAAGACCTATGCCATGCTCGAAGAGGGGCACCGGCTGCGGGACCTGGGTCGGGATGTGGTGATCGCATATGTCGAACCGCACGCCCGCACCGACACCATCGGCATGATCGGCGACCTGGAGGCTGTCCCTCGCAGGCAGATCGAGTATCGGGGATCGACCTTCGAGGAGATGGACCTGGACGCTGTCCTGCGACGTGCTCCCCAGGTAGCCCTCGTCGACGAGCTGGCCCACACCAACATCCCGGGCTCGCCGAAAGTGAAGCGATGGCAGGACGTCGAGGCGCTGCTCGACGCCGGCATCGATGTCATGAGCACTCTCAACATCCAGCATCTCGAATCCCTGAACGACGTCGTGTTCGAGATAACCGACATCACCCAGGGAGAGACGATCCCCGACGAAGTGGTTCGCCGAGCCAGCGAGATCGAGCTGGTCGACCTGACCCAGGAGGGCATCCGGGAGCGAATGGCTTCGGGCAAGATCTATTCCGCGGAGAGGATCGATGCCGCCCTTGGCAACTACTTCCGACCCGGCAATCTGGGGGCGCTGCGCGAACTCGCACTGTCCTGGACCGCGGATCGCGTGGACGAGGCCGTCGCCAATTACCGCAACCTCCACGGGATCGAGAGCCAATGGGAGACCAAAGAGCGCGTCGTGGTCGCCATGGCCGGTGCCGTCGGCGGCGATGACATCGTTCGGCGCGCTGCCCGTCTCGCGATGCGCTCCCGCGCCGACCTGCTCGGGGTGTTCGTGCGACCCACTGAAGGCCTCACCGACGACACGAGCGACGCCCTCGCCACCCAGATCCAGTTATTGCAGAGCCTTGGTGGCAAATATCATGAGGTGGTCGGCGACGACGTCGCACAATCCCTCATCGCTTTCGCCAAGGGCGAGAACGCCACCCAACTCGTGCTGGGGGCGACCCGACGCTCCCGACTCCAGGAGTTGATGGGCGGCTCACCGGTGGCCCGGGTGGTCCGCCAGGCGGGAGACATCGACATCCATGTCATCTCGTACGAAGGCGCCAGGCCGAAAAGGTCCCGGCCACAGTCGCGTCAACTCCTGAGCCCGGCCCGGCGCATATCCTCCTGGGTCTTCGCCATCCTCGGACCGCCGCTCATCACATGGGCGCTGCTCTCCTGGTTTGACGCTCCCCTCCACAACGTACTTCTCGTCTATCTCCTCGCCGCCGTAGGCGCCGGTGTCCTCGGGGGCGCCCTTCCCGCCGCGATCACCGCCATCTCCGGGTTCTTCCTCGCCAACTGGTTCGTCACGCCTCCTGTCAGGTCGTGGACCATCAACAGCGCAGACAACCTCTTCTCATTGATCGCATTCCTGTTCGTCTCGTTGGTCGTGGGGCTCCTCGTCGGCCTGTCCAGCCGCCGCGCCGCCGAGTCGCGGCGGGCAAGAGCCCAGGCCGAGGCGCTGGCCTCGACCGCGGTAGGAGGGCACCCGGTCTTCGGCACCGACGAGCGCGGTCTGGTGCGTCGGATCAGGGAGACCTTCGGGCTGGAGGCGGCCAGTGTCCTGAGGCGCGACGGGGATTCGTGGGTGACCCTGGCCTGGGACGGTGACATCGTCCTCGACCGGCCCGACAAGGGGAGCGAAGTCATGGATCTGACCGGGGGCGCGGTGCTGGTGATCCTCGACGGGCAGTTGACGACCGACGATCGTGCCGTACTTCGAGCCTTCGCCGCACAGATCGTCCAGGCATTGGAGAGAGAAGAGCTGGAACGGGAAGCCGGCTCCGCCGAGGCGATGGCCGAAACAGATCGTCTTCGCACCGCTCTCCTGGGAGCGGTGTCCCACGACCTGAGGACGCCGCTGGCGACGATCAAGGCCTCGGTGACCAGTTTGCTCGAGACCGGCGTCGAATGGACCCCGGACCAGACATCGGCCTTCCTCCGGGCAATCCTCGAGGAGACAGAGCGCCTGGACCGGCTGGTAGGGCGGCTCCTCGACGCCAGCAGGGTTCAGGTCGGGGCGGTCCACGTTTTCTTCAGGCCCGTCGGTCTGGATGAGGTCGTAGGCGCCGCCCTCGGCGGACTGGGAGCGGCACGGGAGAGGGTCATCGTCGACATCCCAGAATCGCTGCCCGAGATCCAGACCGATCCCGCCTTGCTGGAGAGGGCAGTGGCCAACCTGATCGACAATGCCCTGATTTGGTCCCCGAGCACCGAATCGGTGAGAGTGAGCGCAGGAGAGATCGCCCGCCGCATCGACCTCCGGATCACCGATCGTGGCCCTGGCATCCCTCTGGACTCGCGTGATGCGGTTTTTCAACCGTTCCAACGGCTCGGCGACTCGCCGAGGAGTGAGGGCGTTGGGCTCGGCTTGGCAGTGTCCCAAGGCCTCCTCGAGGCGATGGGCAACGAGTTGATCATCGAGGACACACCGGGAGGGGGCACCACGATGGTCATCGGGTTCAAGCTCGCCGGCCCCGTCCACATCCCCGATACGTTGACAACGGATTCCCATGTCTAGCGGAGGGCGGATCCTCCTCGTGGATGACGAGCCGCAGATCCTCCGCGCTCTGGCGATCAACCTGAAGGCGCTCGGCTATCAGATAGAGACCGCCCAGAGCGGCGAGGAAGCTCTCCAGAAGGCGGCGACCAACAGACCCGATGCAGTCATCCTCGATCTCGGGCTCCCCGGAATCGACGGCGTCGATGTGATCCGGGGTCTGCGTGGCTGGTCCGACGTTCCGATCCTCGTGCTCACGGTTCGCGAGGGTGAGCGGGACAAGATCCTGGCCCTCGACGCCGGCGCCGACGACTATGTAACCAAGCCATTTGGGATGGGTGAGCTCCTGGCACGTCTGCGGGCGGCCCTGCGGCGGGCGGCGCCTGATGACTCGGGGGCACCCGTTATCTCCACGCCGCACTTCACGATCGACCTGCCGGCCAAACGCGTCCTCGACGCCGACAACTCCGAAGTGCGTCTCACACCGACTGAGTGGGGCATCGTCGAAGTGCTGGTACGAAATCACGGGAAACTGGTGAGCCAGACCCAATTGTTGCATGAGGTCTGGGGGCCTCAATACGGGGAGGAAACCAACTATCTGCGGGTCTTCATGGCTCAGGTTCGGCGGAAGCTGGAGCCCCAGCCGGGGGCGCCGCGCTACTTCATCACCGAACCCGGAATGGGATATCGATTCGAGCTACCCGAGCCGGAGCAAGTTGTCTTGAGCGGGTGAGGCAATGCGCTTGGACACGCGCTTGGGCGCCAGAAGGATCGGTCGCTGCCGCGTTAGCAACGCGTTAGGAACGCTCTCCTAGAAGCAGGGTTGGCGCTAGCAATACCTCATGGAACGCCGAACGGTGACTGGCGCCGGGTGCTGCGCGGCCCAGTTTGGCCGATAAGAGGTGAGGGTCCTGGCGGAAGTAAATCTCAAGCGGAGGCTTTTCGGAAGGCCGTTCGCCTCTGAGGAAGAGGAGGCGCAACTCCTTCCCAAGCGGTTAGCTCTTCCGGTCTTTGCCTCCGACCCGTTGTCTTCGGTGGCCTATGCGACCGAAGAGGCGATGCTGGTCTTGGCTCTCGCCGGTACCGCCGCCTTTGCCCTGCTGACCCCGATCTCCCTGGCCATCGCTGCTCTGCTCGTGATCGTCATCGTCTCCTACCGACAGACAATCAAGGCCTATCCAGATGGGGGCGGGGCCTTCATCGTCGCCAACGACAACATCGGCATCCGCACGGGGGCAGTGGCCGCCTCTGCATTGCTGATCGACTACGTGTTGACGGTTTCCGTGTCGGTGGCAGCCGGTGTGGCCGCCATCACGTCGGCGGCACCAGCTCTCATCCCCTGGCGGCTGGGAATCGCGCTCGGCTTCGTGGCTCTGTTGACGATCGCCAACCTGCGGGGGGTCAAAGAGGCCTCCACGTTGTTTGCCCTCCCCACCTATCTGTTCGTGGCAACCGTGGGGGTCACGCTTGTAGTCGGCTTCGCAAAGTGTCTCGACGGAGTGTGCCCGACCGCTATCTCGTCGGGTGCCGACCTCGAAGCGGAGGTGGCGGTCATTGGGCTCTTCCTGATTCTCAGGGCCTTCGCCTCTGGATCCACCGCTCTCACCGGTGTCGAGGCCGTCGCCAATGGAGTACAGGCTTTTCGACAACCGAAAGCGCAGAACGCCGCCGCCACGCTCGGAATCATGGGTGCCATCTCGATCACGATGTTTCTCGGCATCTCGACGCTGGCCCTTTGGTTCGATGTCCGAATCTCGGAGGACACCATCGACCAATACGGGACGGTGATCTCACAGATTGGCCGAGCTGCCTTCGACGGCGGCGTCGGCTTCTACCTCCTACAGGTGTTCACGGCTGCCATCCTGATCCTGGCCGCCAACACCGCCTACCAGGACTTCCCCCGACTCTCCGCCATCCTGGCGCGGCACAAGCTGGTGCCTCGCCAACTCTTGAACCGGGGAGACCGTCTGGTCTTCTCCAACGGGATCATCACCCTGGCGCTGGTGGCCGCAACGCTTCTCGTCGTGTTCCAGGCGGAAGTCAGCCGCTTGATCCAGCTGTACGTCGTGGGCGTCTTCACCGCCTTCACGCTGAGTCAGACAGGGATGGTGCGGCACTGGTTGAGGACGAGAGAGCATGGGTGGAGACGGTCGGTGGCGATCAATACGGTCGGCGCCGTGACCACCGGAGTGGTCTTGATCGTGGTGGCCACGGTCAAGTTCTCTCATGGGGCGTGGATCGTGATCCTCATGATGCCGATCCTCGTCAGTGTCATGCTGAGCACTCGGCGCCACTATCTGGGAGTTGCGGCACAGCTCAAACTGGTACCGGTCGAGGCCAAGCCTCGCCCGACGAGGATCATCGTCCTCGTGGCACATCACGACGAAGGAACCGACAGGGCTCTGCGCTATGCGCAGTTGGTCAACGCCGACGCGGTCACCTGTGTGCATGCCGAGGAGCCTGAGTCCGACGACCTCGTCTACACCTGGGATGGGGCCCACCCCGGGCACGCGCTGGAGATCCTCCCCGGTGAGCGAGACTCGATCTCGACACGGGCCGTGCGCCGGGTTCGCCACGAGCGAGACGCCCACCCTGAGGCGATCATCACCGTCATCCTCGCCGACCGAGTCCGCACCAGGTCGATCCTCGCCCCATTCGCCCACCGTCACAGTCTCGCCATCAAGTCCCGGTTGCTTTTCGAGCCGGGCGTGGTGGTAACCGACCTCAATGTCCCCATTCGCTCCCGACGTAGCAAATTGCCCCGGGTTCCGACCCGCAAGATCGAACAGGTGGTGCTCGTCTCCGACATGACCCGACCGATACGGGAGGCGCTCGCCTACGCCCTAAGCCTTGGGCCACCAGTCACTGCGATTCACATCGATGTCGACCAGGTTCAACGAGATCGTCTGGAAAGACAATGGGCGGAGGCGGGTTACGAGTTCCCGCTCGTCGTCGTGCCCAGTCCGTATCGCAGCATCGTTGGCCCGCTTGTCAAATATCTCCGTGATCGGAGACGGGCTGCCAGTCCCGGAACCTTGATCTCCGCGGTGATCCCCGAGTTCATCGTTCCGGGGCGGGTCACCCAACTTCTACACAATCAGACCGGTCTTGCCATCAAGGGAATCCTGGCCGCGGAGGCGGGCATCGCCGTCACGAGCGTCCCCTTCCATCTCCGAACCAATGGCGGTTCGGGCGACTGATCCGCTGGCCGCGGGAATGTCTCCGCTTCGGATGGCGAGACGGGCGGTCATGTGCGGACTTCTCCTTCTTCACTTCGATGACCGTCGGGAACCTGGGAGGGGACGGCCATCTCTCGTAGGGAGCAAGTTATCCTCCGCCCGCACCGCCGAGCCCGATCGAAGGTTGGGGCGGGGGACCCGAACAGATTGGGGCGAATCCCGGCCGGCCGGGTAGGGCGACTTCCAGCCCGAGCCCGGCAGCTAACCCCGTAGGCGACAGAGGAAGGCAGGACCCCGGATGGCTTGGTCTTTGTTCGCTTCGACGGAACGGGTGCCAGTCGAATGAGCACAAACGGCCGACGCCGATGGATCCCAATAGCCGCCTACTCCAGCATCTTCTTGATATTGGGGCTGGGGTTGTTCCTCGTGCTGCCCGCCGGCAACGAGATAACGCCGGCTCCCCAGGCGAGCCCGGTTGGCGACGTCGCAGGCGGTGGAGAGCAATGTCTCGGAGAGCGCGTCGGCTTCGTCCAATCGGGTGTCTTCATCGACATCCATGCCCTTGCCCCCGGGGCTGACACCAGAGATCTGGGGCCGAAGCTGGTCGGTGGCCAGGTGGATCGCCTCACTGGGGCTGCACAGCTCACCGGTTTCTGTGCTGATGACTCCAGCCTCGGAGCGGTTTCTGCTGTCGTCACAGGGCTGGTCATCGACGGAGGAGGTCTCGATGGTGAGCTATCGGCTGGGGGCACGACGTTTCCCGTCTCGATCGCCGCTGCGGACACCACGGCCGGCGGCGAGGCCTCGAGCGAACAACTGACCGGTGGAGCGCTCCTATCGCGGATTCTCCTCGCAGTGGCGGTGGTGATCGCGGCGGCCCGTCTTCTCGGCACGGCCTTCCAGCGGATCGGCCAGCCGCGGGTGATCGGTGAGATCACCGCGGGCATCCTCCTCGGGCCAAGCCTGCTCGGGCTGGTCCTGCCCGAGGTGACAGCGTTCCTGTTCCCATCGTCGGTGACGGGTGTCCTCGGAATCCTGGCGCAGATCGGGCTCATCTTCTTCATGTTCCTGATCGGCCTCGAGCTGGACCGCACCCAGATCCGCGGCTCTGGACACACAGCCATCCTGATCAGCCACTACTCGATCGTCATCCCACTCGTGTTGGGAGTCGCATCGGCCCTCCTGGTCTTCCCGATGGTCGGGAGCGGCACCTTCACCGGATTCGCCCTCTTCATGGGGGCGGCGATGGCCATCACAGCCTTCCCGGTATTGGCTCGCATCCTCACCGACACCGGTCTCCACAAGACGCGGATTGGCGCACTCGCCATCACGTGCGCCGCGGTCGACGACGTCACCGCCTGGTGCGTGCTCGCCATCGTGGTCGCCATCGTCAACGCGGCCGGCCCGATGGAGGCGGTGACGACAATCGCCTTCTCACTGCTATTCGTCTTTGGGATGTTGTTCCTAGTTCGCCCGCTCGCCGATCGGGTCATGACAGCTCACAAGGGCCGCGGCCCCCTCAGCGCCACTGTGCTTTCGTTCCTGATAGTCGGGCTTTTCATCTCGGCATGGACCACCGAGATGATCGGCATCCATGCCATCTTCGGCGCCTTCATATTTGGGGCGATCCTGCCCCGCGAGCGTGGAGTCGCCACCGGGATCATCGAGCGCCTCGAGGATGTGACGGTCCTGGTTCTGCTCCCCATCTTCTTCGCCGTCGTCGGGCTCTCGACTCAGATCGGGCTGGTATCGGGTCGCGAGCTGTGGTTATTGACCGGTCTGATCATCGCCATTGCCATCGTCGGCAAGATCGGGGGATCGGTCATTGCAGGGCTCGCCGCCGGAGAGACCTTGCGGACCTCGAGCGTCATCGGAGTCCTCATGAACGCCCGCGGTATCACCGAGATCGTCATCCTCACTATCGGGATGGAGCTCGGCGTCATTTCTCCAGCCCTTTTCACCATCATGGTTCTGATGGCTCTCACCACGACCGTCATGACCACGCCGCTGCTGTCACGGCTCTATCCCCGTTCCATGGTGGAACGCGAGATACTGCTCGAGCACCACCGCGACGCGGCACGAGGTGACTACGGCAGCCGACGGGTCATGGTCGGCGTGACCGACCCGGTGACGGCGCGCCCACTCGTCCAGATCGCCGGATGGCTCCGCGGAGCAGATGGGCAAGCAGCCACCGTCGTCCTTGCTTCGGTGATCGCCCCTCCCGGCCACGAACAGGTGCGGGCGAACATCGGCGAACTCGCCGAGACCAGCGCCAGGGCTGCCGCCAACCTCTCAGCGGTGGCCGACGAACTCGACCAGCGGAACGTTCGCTCGGAAGTCGTGACCAGGATAGGGACGGACCGGGGCGAGGAGCTCCGGCTCATATGCCAACAGCAGGAAATCGATGTCATCGTCGTCGGATCCCACCTGGCCTACCTGCACCGCGCTCCATTCGGAGGGCTCGTCGGAGAGCTGCTCCGCACCGCTCCCGCTGACGTCCTCGTGGCGATAAACGCCGCACCGGTGCTGGCCCCCGGAGCCGGTCCGATAGGAGTGTGGCTGCCCGGAGAGCCGACCGATCTCGCCACTCTCGACCTCGCTTCCAGCCTCGCCCGAGGGCTGGCATCACCGCTCCGCGTCATCGGCGCCAACGGGACTGTCGCCGGCGTCGAGGCGGATGAGGTGATCGAGATGGGCGTCGACGCCACCGCCCGATTGGTGGTCACAGCCTTGGACGGAGCCGCCATGATTGTGCTTGCCTTGCCTTTCGGCCAGGGCGCCCTGGATGTCGAGGTGGTCGAAACGATGACCACCCAGCGCGAGATCCCTGTGCTGGTACTCCGTACCGGTCCAGCACTGGCCTTGGACCGGACAAGCAGCAATGACACCGTGCGGGCGGGCATCTCCTCCGATCCGGCTGAATAGGGGCAGGTCAAGTGGAGGCTTCGGACCCAAGTCAGCCGATGCTGGCTGGCCCTGATCCAAGTGTCCTCGCGCTCAGCGTCCGCAGTTCGGTTTCGATAGCGAGGCCGCCCTGGGGCGAGGCAGTTCATTAACCGTTCTGACGCGGATACTGTGCGGCGGCTATGGAGGACGAATTGATGGATTCTTCGGCCGAAGGGCAGGCGACGGGCGGAGCCGGGGAGGGCCGGCTCGGTGCATTGGTGGCGCGAGTGCGTGAGGCAGTGCTGGTCAGTCCCGGTGTCACGCAGCCGGCTTTGCGTCAGATCGTGGAGGAGCGGGCTGCGGCGACGGGCGGCCGGATTCAAGCGTCGGGCGTCGTCGGCCCGATTCCTTCGGATCTTTCCGAGTTCGTCGACCACGTGTCGGTCGCAGCCTGGCGGGTGACTAGCGAGGAAGTGGCTGCTTTGCTCGATGCCGGGTACACAGAGGACGAACTGTTCGAAGTCACGGTGAGCGCGTCGTTGGGGGCGGCCTGCGGTCGGTTGGAGCGGGGGCTGGCGGCACTGCGGGGAGAGGTCTGATGCGTCTGGCCGTGGTCGAACGGGGACATCGGATTCCGCAGAAGTTGCAGTTGGCGATGATCCGGGTCTTCACCCGGCGCCGGGCGGTGGACATCATCAGGACGGTCATGTACCGGCCAGAGTTCTTTGGGCGACCCATGAACGAGTGGACTCAGAGGGTCATGCGCGGCTCATCAGACTGGGCGGTGTGGGAGCGGGAGCTGTTCGCGGCGTTCACGTCGCGGCTCAACCAGTGCGTCTTCTGAACGAGAGCGCACGGCGCGGTCGCGTCGAAGGCGTCGGGAGACGAAAGACTTGTCGCCTCAGTGCTGGAGGATTGGCGGTCCGCACCGGTAGAGCCTCCTGTGCGGGCCATGCTCGGCTTCCTGGAGAAGTTGACCCGGGACCCTGCTTCGGTGACGTCGGCAGACGTGGTTCCCCTGCGGGAAGCGGGGTTGACGGACAACGCGATCGAGGATGCGATTCATGTCTCTGCTCTGTTTCATGTGTACACGCGACTCGCAGACACTTTCGAGTTTGATATTCCGCCGGCAGAAGGGTTTGCCCAGGGAGCGGTGATGCTGCTCAAGCGGGGCTACTCCTAGGTTTGCGCGTTCTGATGCTCAGTGTTTTCGGTTATCCCTGCTCATGACGGCGAACAGATGCCCATGATGTCCCCGCTGTAGAGCTCGCTGGATTCATTGGGCGTTGACCGTCCGGGTTTCCGTGAATCCTGGTTTGGGCGGACATCCGCGATGCGACCATCTCGATTCTGGAACGAACGACATTCGCCGATCTCGCCACACGGTCGAGCGGGCGATGGGAACCGGTGGGCCGAGTGCTGCAGTGACCCGGAAAGCGCCTCAATGGCGGCTGGGAGTGGCGGTGCCTGAACGCATCAGCCTCGATGACTCGCTGGATAGGACGCCGGCTAAAGCGACGCTCTAACGCTTCCGGAGCCGAGCAGACAGCGACCTGGGCGGGGGACGGCTAGTTGCGGTTGCCGTGTCGATCCGTCGACACGGCATGGGGAGGCGCCTTGGGCCGATATGAACCGCCCTCGATGGCGGCGTCGACTGCAGCCATCTCGGCAACGGATGTGGAAGCCAGCTCTCGGGTGAGGGCAGCTTGGGTGCGGGCCCAGGTGTCGTGCACGGGACAGGTTTGTTCCCAGTCACAGGGACCATCGCGAAGAACGCAATGGTCAAACGTGGCCGGTCCTTCGGCCGCTTCCACGATGTCGAGGAGGCTGATTTCGCTGGGGTCGCGTGCCAGGCGATAGCCGCCGCGGGGCCCGTGAGCGGCTACCAAAAGTCCCTCGGCGACCAGTCCGGCCAGGATCAGGGTCAGCGTCTTGTAGGGGATATTCATCTCGGTGGAGATCTGACGGGCTTGGCGTAGACCGGTCCCGTGGTGCCGGCCGACCGAGATCATGGCCCTGACGGCGTAGTCGCCTTTTCGTTTGAGACTGAGTTGCATTTGGGATCCCGACCAAGCTACCTCAAAACTATGCCAGCGTCTCAGAATTCTGCTTTGGACTTAGAACTCCAAAGGTGTGTTAGAGTATGTGTTCACAAGCAGCTATATGAGGAGGACTCATGATCAATACTGCGATCCGTCATTCAGTGACGGACTATGGCAAGTGGAAGAGCGTGTACGACACGTTCCTACCTACAACGGCAGGAGCGAAGTACGCGAGAGTGAATCGCTCGGTTGAGGATCCCAATACGGTGACCGTTGTCGCCGGTTTCGATACCCTCGAGTTGGCGAAGACATTCCTCAACAACCCGACCCTCAAGGCCAAGATGACCGAATCCGGCGTCGTTGGCTCCCCGAGGATCGAAATCAACGAAGAAGTCGAGTCGATCTAGTTCGCAGCCCCGGGACCTCTCGAGGACCCGGGGAATGTTGACAGACGTCTGACACGACATCTGAAAAACTGAGGCTCCCTGGAGGACAATCCGACAGGGGGCCTTTGTCGTTCGATCGGTCTAGCCCTCATGCGCGTGGCACTGCGATGGCGGGTCGAAACGCAGGGGTGTCGCCGAGACCTTGGAGGAGGGTGCGGAGCAGATCGGCCAGGTCGGCCTGCTCTGACGGTTGGAGCGTTCCAAGGCCGGCCGCTTGGGTATCGAGAAGCGTGGTGAGGGCGTCTTCGGCCAGTTCCTTTCCGATCGGGGTCAGGCGGACCAGGACACCGCGGCCGTCACGAGGGTTGGGCAGCCGTTCGATGAGTCCCGCTCTTTGCAGACGGTTTAGACGGACGGTCATTCCTCCCGTGGTGAGGAGGAGGGTTTCGGCGAGCTCTGACGGTGTTCGCTGATGAGGCGGGCCGGCCCGGTCGAGATCGGTGAGAACATCGAGATCGCCGGTATGGCTGAGACCGTAAGCCTCGGCGATGTCATCCAATCTGTCTTGAAGGAAGTGCGCGACGCGAATCACTCGAGCCACGACTTCGAGAGGCGAGAAATCGAGTTTGGGCCGACGTTCATGCCATTCCCGGATGATGCTGTCAACCCGATCGTCCATGCCCCTTGCTCCTTCTGTCGTGTCAGTGTCCGGCCCGAGCTACTTTATTTGACATATAGTTAGATTGCAAGTAATCTCTCAAGGAGATCACCAACGAAGGAGCTTGTCGTGGTCAAGTACAGATTCGGTTACGCCCTCCAAGCCCGTCTCGCCGAGATCGTCTATCAGCGACCGTGGCCGATCAGGCCCGATCGGCTGGTCCCTGTGCCGATCACGATGTCACCCACCCCTCCGCCACCTGTCCCGTCGCGCTCGAAATGAGCCAGCCGAACACGATCCCCAGCGAAGTGAGTGACCGGCCTGTCCTGGTACCTGGCGCAATCGCCGAACCGTCGACAACTTCTCGAGCGGCAACCAAAGAGCGGGTCTTTGTCGGCACGGGGCTCTTCTGGGGGCTCATCATCGGGGTGGCGTTGGCGATCGGCGTCCTGATCCTGGCCGCACAGAACACAGCCAGCATCACGGTGACCTTCATGGCATGGGACTTCTCAACCCCTTTGATCGTCCTCATCCTTGGCGCAATTCTGATCGGCGTGGTGTTCGCCGAGCTGGTCGGCCTCTTCTATCGGACGAAAAGGCGGCGGACCCAGCGTGACCGCGACCATCTCGAGCGCCTGCAACAGTCCCAGAGCCTTTCCTGATGCAATGGCGACACGATGTAAAGAGACGTTGCGACCATTGCGGGCATCCACGCCGTGAGCACTATGAACGCCTGTGCTCCGTACCGAAATGCGTTTGTGAGGGATACCTGCTGGTGGATCCCGAGCTGAGAGGTCACAAGGTCAAGGCGAGCTGATGGAATGGCGTTAGCAGTCGACATCGACCTCTCCGCGTACCAGCTGGGATGGCACGACAGCGAAGAGGATTACGTCTTCAAGCCGAGGAAGGGGCTCAACGAAGCGATCATCCGCGAGATGTCATCGATGAAGAAGGAACCCGAGTGGATGCTCGAGTTCCGCCTCAAGTCCTATCAGCGGTTTCTGAGGAAGCCCATCCCGACTTGGGGCGGCGGGGGAGCCCTCGAAGATATCGACTTCGACGACATCTACTACTACATCAAGCCGACCGAGGGCCAAGCGAAGGACTGGGACATGGTGCCCGAGTCCATCAAGGCCACCTACGAGAAACTCGGTATCCCTGAAGCCGAGCGCAAGTATCTCGCCGGTGTCACTGCCCAGTACGAGTCAGAGGTCGTCTACCACCGCAACCGGGAGGATCTGGAGAAACTGGGTGTCCTGTTCTGCGACATGGACACTGCGGTCCGTGATTATCCCGAGATCGTCAGGGAATACATGGGCACGATCATCCCGCCCAACGACAACAAATTCGCCGCCTTGAACTCGGCGGTTTGGTCGGGCGGCTCTTTCATCTACGTACCCCCGGGGGTGTATGTCGACCAGCCGCTGCAGGCCTATTTCCGGATCAACGCCGAGAACATGGGCCAGTTCGAGAGAACGCTGATCATCGTCGACGAAGGGGCCTACGTGCACTACGTCGAGGGCTGCTCCGCTCCGGTGTGGGCGACCGACTCGCTGCACTCGGCAGTCGTTGAGATCGTGGTCAAGGAGGGCGGACGTTGCCGCTACACCACCATCCAGAACTGGTCGAACAACGTCTACAACCTGGTGACCAAACGGGCCGCCGCCTACCGGAACGCCACCATGGAGTGGGTGGACGGAAACCTGGGGTCGAAACTGACCATGAAATACCCGGCCGTGTGGCTGATGGAAGAGGGAGCACACGGCGAAGTGCTCTCGATCGCATTCGCCGGGGAGGGCCAGCATCAGGATGCGGGCGCCAAGATCATCCACCTCGCCCCCAATACGACTTCGCTGATCACCTCGAAGTCGATCTGCAAGGACGGCGGGCGCGCCGGCTACAGAGGTTTGGTCAGGATCGAGCCGGGAGCAAAGAATGCAAAGTCCTTCGTCCGCTGTGACGCCCTCATCCTCGACGATCACTCACGATCCGACACCTACCCATACATGGAGATCGAGGAATCCGACGCCGAGATCGGTCATGAGGCAACGGTCTCGAGGGTCGGCGAAGATCAGCTGTTCTACCTCATGTCCCGAGGTCTGACCGAAGATCAAGCGACGTCGATGATCGTCGCCGGGTTCATCGAGCCGATCGTCAAGGAGCTGCCGATGGAGTATGCCGTGGAGATGAACCGGCTGATCGAGATCAACATGGCCGCGGCCGGCGCGGTCGGATAGGCAGGATCCGGAGTCTCCCACGACCCGGTCGAGGATCCGTCGTCTTCTTGCCTCGTGGGGCCAGGAGTCGTTCCCCTCTACTGGGGACGGTACTGGACTGACACTGTTGCTCGATGTCAGTCCTTCGATTCTCGTGCCCTCGGGAGAGCACTCAGGTCTCATCCAGCGATGTTGGGTAGTCCCACTCGGCGATCGAGGAAGTCGAGAAGGTGCCGGTCGAACTCCCAGGGCTGTTCGAGCTGGCAGGCGTGCCCGGCGCCGACAAGTGTGACCAGCTCGGCGTTCGGTAGCACGTCACGAAGGGCGAACGCCCGCTCGTGAGCGGCGTCCTCGCTACCGGTCAGGATCAGGACCGGCGTCTGTACTGCTGCGAACCACGGAGGATCTCCCTGGATTAGCGCCTCGAACATCGCCAGGATCGAGGGGACGTCGGCCGCATCGTTGCGCTCGGTCCACAACCGGGCCATCCACTCCGCTAGCGGGGTGGCGCGAAAGGCCGGTGAGAAGTCTTGGAGGGCATATGCGTTCCTGTAGTTGATTCCGTCGCGACGGTAGGCGTCGACATGTCGCTGCAGGTGGGGTTTCTCGGTGGCGTAGCCGGCTCCGGATACGACAACGGCGGCGGTGCGCTCAGGGGATAGATGCTGCATATGCAGGACGACGTTGGCGCCGACCGAGCAGCCCACCAATACCACCGGGTCGTCACCTTCCGCCTCGGCCACATCCCAGCACGCCTCGGCCAGGTCGAACAGGGTGACGCCCGGCCGTGCCCGGGGCGAGCGTCCGTAACCAGGCAGATCAACAGCGACGCATCGGTACCAAGTTGAGAGGTGGGCAAGCTGGTACATCCAGGCGGCGTTGTCCATGGGATTCGGGTGTACGAAGACCATGAGTGGCGCGCCGGTCGGTCCCGTTACCTCCCGGTAAAGCGTTCCGTCGATTCTTGAGGCCATCCGGTCGTCTCTCCAGGGCTGCCGTCAGTGCAGAATTCTATTTCCGGTACCCGGATCCCCATGGGCGCCAGGCGTAGACGGACCGCCCGAGCAGACTCATCCTTGCTGAGGGTCCGTGGATAGTGAGCCTTCGGCGGTCGAGGTCGAGGTCGGAGACACGGAGAGCCATCGCCTCCAGGATCCAGGCTCTGTCGATGGGCTCATTGTTCAGATTCCTTAGACTTCTCCGGACGCGTGAGCCAGCCTCTTTGGGCTGGCCCACGTTCAGGTTTTGATCAGCGAGCTGTCGACACGCCGGTGCGTGTCTCGGGCAGGGTCCACTCGCCGTCCTTGTCCGCGAACTTGCGGGATCTGGCGACTGTCGATGCCGCCGCCGCCATGGCGGCGACGAAGACCCACCACACCGTGAGTTGGTCTGCTGGGGCAAACAGCGGCACGACGAACGACGCGATCGTGTTGACGGTTGCGTGGAAGACCACCGCGATCACAAGGCTGCCGGATGTGGCGAGGTGGAGCCAGGTCAGGATCACAGAGAACGCCAACACAGACAGGGCAAATGGAAGCGCCGGGCGCGTCGGGTCCGTGAGCAGGAGTGGCAGATGCCAGCTGAACCAGATCAGGCCAAGTGCGAGGCTTGCCCGAAGCGGTCGCAGCGTTTCGAGCACCCGCGGGAGGGCGAACCCGCGCCATCCGATTTCCTCGGTCAAGGGACCCTTGATCAGGGCAGTGGTGAGGAAGCTGACCGGGAAGATCAACACATCTACCGGAGTCAGGGCGGCAACCATTCGACTGTTCAGAAACACCACCGCGACAACTACAGCCACGCCCCAGGTGGCCAGTGGGATACCGAAGGCCGCGACGTACCACCGAACACCCACCCTCCACTGTCCGAGACGTCCGATCAGTTGACGTACTCCGGTCCCGCCGAGGGCCAGCCAAGAGACGAGCATGGCTGCGATAGCCGGTCCCCACGGGATCATGGCCACACTCTCTTTGTTCATCAGGGTCATCGGCCAGGGCCACCAAGAGAATGCGAAAGCCAGGATCAGGAAGCTGGCGAGCTGATGCCTTCTCACGAGAGATCTCATTCCACTCCTCCTTTGGTCGCTGCGGGGAAAGTATCTTCCTAGAAAGAAATATATGTCCAATGAGTCACGCTGTCAAGAGTCTTTCTGATAAGATACTGCCCACACATGGAGGCTCGACATGACGACCGATGACGCAGTTGACGAAATCAGACAGGAGCTAGCGGGGTTGTATCCCGACCTCGACACAGCGGCGTTCGGTGTGATCGGGCGCATCCTGAGACTGGCAGGGGACATCGACAAGTGGAGGGCCGATCATCTGGCGACCTACCATCTCACTCCTGCCGACTTCAACGTGCTGGCCACCATGCGCCGCAAGGGAGCAGACGGGATCAATCCGGGCTCGCTTCTCCAGACCCTGTTCATCACATCCGGGGGACTGACAAAGAGACTCGACCGACTCGAAGCTGCCGGGCTGATCGAACGTCACCCCGACCCTGACGACCGTAGAGCGACACTGCTTCGTCTCACCGAAGAAGGTGCCAACCGAATCGACGAAGCCATCCCCTCACTTCTTGAAAAGGAAGCTGGCCTCGTTCGCCCCGCTCTCAGCGGCCGTCAAATCGAGGAGACGGCCTCCCTTCTCCGCCGCCTCATGCTGATGGCCACGGAGGGAGATCGACACGGCGATGAGCTGGATCCTGATCGACTTCAGGCTCCAGAACGTTCTCTGAAGTCGAGATGACCCTCGACCGGCCCCTCGTCTCGCATCCAGCTCGCAACCCAGGCCAGAAGCGTCGCCCGTGTTCGGGCCTCGGCACCGCGCCACCCCCGGCAGTTCGTTAGTGGCGATGTAGACCAAAAGAACCGAGGTAGAAACCGCGGTTGCGCTTGCGACGGGGGTCAGGGATTTAACCCTGTCGGATTGACTCAGATCCAGAGCAGGCCCGTGGCCGACACGACCGACCCAGAGATTTACCGCGATCAGACTGTCCTACGGGGCCTTCGCCTTGCCGACGAATACCGGACTGGAGACGAAATGCGTAATGCCATTGCCAATTTTGGTTCCTGGTTCGCCGTCGTCAGCAAGGGCCAAAGCAGCGTTTTGAGGGGAATGGGCGACGAGGGCTACGATCTGAATGTGCGGACTGCGAAGCTCGATTCATCTCACACCGCGATGGGCTCGCGAATCTGCCGCGCTTCGGTGAGCCTGTGCCGCTGTACCGGCTCGGGTCACGAATAACAGCTGCCGTCTGTCTCGGGCCCGAGTGATCGACTGATTCCGCGAATGCCTCCATTTTCCGGAGAGCGTCCATCTGATACCTACGAGGTGACTCACCATGTCTGTGACCGACCAACTCCTGACCAACAACATCTCCTACTCGGAGACCTTCGACAAAGGCGACCTGCCGCTTCCCCCGGCCAAGAAGGTTGTTGTCCTGGCCTGCATGGATGCGAGGCTGAGCCCGTACGCAGCTCTGGGTCTCGAAGAAGGAGACGCTCATGTGATCCGCAACGCGGGTGGAGTGGTAACCGAGGACGAGATTCGATCCCTGGCCATCTCCCAGCACCTGCTCGGCACTGAGGAGATCATCCTGATTCATCACACTGATTGCGGCATGCTCACATTCACCGATGATGACTTCCGGCTCCGCCTTCAAGAGGAGACCGGGGTCAAGCCCTCCTGGGCGGCCGAGTCGTTCGCTGACCTGGACGAAGACGTCCGGCAATCGATCGCCCGGATCAAGGGCAGCCCGTTCGTTCCCCGCACGGATTCGGTCCGCGGTTTTGTGTACGACGTCGAGACCGGACAATTGCGAGAGGTGGTGTAGGAGGTAAGGACGCGATTCAGATGAATCCCGGCTGCTCGAAGGCCGGATTCGGATAGCGGTAGAAACCCTCGCCGCTCGCTACCCCGAGGTGACCTTTCTGGATGAAATGCTCATCGAGGTAGCGAGCGGACTCGAGTGCCTGAGTGTTTGGGGTGGTTTCGCCCAGCAGCTTGGCAACGTGGTACACGACGCCAAGGCCCATTCGATCCATCATGCCGAAGGGGCCCATTCCGGTTCGCAGGGTGATCATCCAGGTGCGATCGATGCTCTCGATGTCACTTATGCCCCGCACCAGCAGCTCGAGCGCGGCAGTGCACCACGGCACGAGCAGGCTGTTGATCACGTAGCCGCCCTGTTCCTTTCGAATGGGGATGGGCACCAGGCCGATTTCCTCGGCGAACTCGAGCACGCCCTCGAACACGGCCATATCGGTGCCGGGATGGCCCATGACCTCGCCGATATTCGAATCCCACACCCCGATCGCAAAGTGCAGGGCCAGGAACTGTTGGGGCCGGTCAACGAAGCCCACCAACTCGCTGGGCGGGAGAGTCGAACTGTTGGTCGTGAACACACTCCGTGCTGGAGCGTGCTTGGACGTCTCACGCCAAAAGGATTCCTTGATGGACATTGACTCAGGCACAGACTCGCTGATCAGATCGGCATCGCCGACCGCTTCCGCCAAATCGGTGGTGTAGGTGAGGCGATCAAACGTGTCGTCAACCTGCTCCTGGGTGGCGCCGCGTTGTTGGATGAAATGCTCCGCGTATTCCTGATGCAAGGCCTTGCCGTTCTCCAAGCCGGCCGGAATCGCGTCGTACACCGTCACGTGCTTGCCGTGAAAGGCCATCTGCCAGGCAACTTGCGAACCCATGGTCCCGGCGCCCGCGGTGGTGATCTTGGTGAAACTCATCCTGTGTCTCCGTTGCCCTTGCGCATTGTCATGGCGCCGTTCGCTCTGAAGGTTCGGTTTGGTCGGTGGCAGGCGGTGATGAGGGTCTGGTGGAACCCGGGATGCGGATTTGGCTGGCTTGGGACTGGAGCGCCTGGCGGGCGAAGACCTGCTGCGTGGTGATCGTCCGCTGTTGACGGCCCCGGCCGAGGAAGGCGACCGTCCAGTTGAATAGGACCGCGACCCGGTTCTTGAAGCCGGCGAGGGCTAGAAGATGGACGGCCAGCCACAAGATCCAGGCGGTGAAGCCCGATACCCGGAGGCGCCCCATGTCAGCGATGGCGCGAAAGCGCGAGATGGTGGCAAGCGACCCCTTGTCGCTGTAGGCGAACGGTCGCTCCGTCGTGTCCCCGCCAAACCTGTGGACGATCTCGTTCGCGGCGTGGCGGCCGGACTGAATCGCCACTTGTGCGACCCCCGGCAGACCGTTGAGGCTCATCACATCGCCGACCACGAAAATTTCGGGATGCCCGGGCAGCGTGAGGTCGGGTTGGACCTGCACGCGGCCAGCGCGATCGACTCCGGCGCCGGTCGCCTCCGCGACGACGCGTCCAAGAGCCGAACCCTCTACTCCCGCCGCCCAGATCTTGGTGATCGCGTCGATCCGCTTCAGCAGCGGATCGACGGTGGTCACGTCGAGGCCCAGTTCATCAACGCCGGTGACCATTGCACCGAGAGAGATCTCTACGCCAGAGCGATTCAGGTCGCGGGCGGCGCGTTGCTGCAACGACTCGGGGAAGGACGGCAGCACCGCGGGACCCGCGTCAAGCAGCACGATCCGGGCCTCGGCAGGGTTGATTCGGCGGAAATTGTTGCGCAGAGACCGGTGTGCGAGTTCCGCGATCTGCCCGGCGAGCTCCACGCCGGTCGGTCCAGCGCCCACGACGACGAACGTAAGCCAGGCCCGGCGAACCTCGGGATCGGGCTCGCACTCGGCTAGCTCGAAGGCCCCGAAGATCCGCCCGCGCAATTCCAAGGCGTCATCGATTGTCTTCATACCCGGCGCGTTCTGGGCGAACTCTGGGTGGCCGAAGTACGACTGCTGTGCGCCGGTGGCCACGATCAGGCTGTCGTAGGAAACCTCGCTCCGGCGGCCGAGCGTGTTGACTTCCAGGCTTCGGGCCTCGACATCGATCCCTACAACCTCGCCGAACATGACCGTAGCGTTGCGCTGTCTCCGCAGGATGTCGCGAATCGGCGGCGCGATGTCGCCTTCGGCCAGGATGCCAGTCGCCATCTGATAGAGCAAGGGCTGGAACAAGTGATGGTTGGTGCGGTCGATGAGCGTCACCACGACGTCTGCGCGCCGTAGTGCCTTGGTCGCGAAGAGGCCGGCGAACCCGGCGCCGACGATCACCACACGATGCCGAGCACCACCACCATGGGCAGAACTCGGCCAGTCAGCAGACATGACGAACCCCTTAGCTGCAGTGCCGTCAACCTATCGCAACGGCGACAAGACACGCCCAGTCGGAGGCGTTCTCGGTTGTACGCGGGGTCAGACGACTTCACCGTCCTGTGGTACGGCTGGCCCGTATCGTGCCGTGACGGCCCCCGCTTGCTGGGCGGCGACGCCGGTCGCGGTGGCGACTTGCAAGTCAGCGTCACCGCCCGTAGAGGAGACCTAGGGTCGCCGGCATGAGGACGCACGACTATCTCAAAGCGCGGCTTCTTTATGTCCGTCAGGACTTCGATGCGGTGCTCGAGGAGCTCACCGACGCCGACCTGCCTTGGCGCCCCGCCGACGTCATGCCATCGATAGCAGGTCTCCTCATCGAGATCGCGAACAAGGAAAAGGAGCTGATCGCCTGGCTGAAAAGGGGCGAATGGCCAGACGACGATCCTGACGCTTTCGACGAGAGCGCAACACTCGCCGAAATGCGCTTGGTTTTCGCAACCTTGCGCGAGCAAACGCTGCGCTATATCGACTCGTTCGATGAGTCGAGCTTGGAGGAGCTGGTTCCGTGCCCAGAGCAGTGGTGGGAGGCCCTTCGCCTGGAAGCCTGCCCGCGCAGCGAGATTCTGAGGAACATCGCCGCGCACGAGTGGTACCACACGGGACAGTTGATCGTTTACCAGTCGATGCGCGATTGAATCCTGACGACCGCTGACCTAACAGCGGGCGGTACCGCCCAGATCTGGGGTGGTCAAGGTTTGGATCGAACCACCTCCGGTTTTCAGCCCGCGCTCATCCGGCAGCCATTCCCATGACGGGCCGCCGGCAGGAGAAGCCAAAATTGGCGGGAGTGATCCGGTCTCGACTACGTCACAGGCTGGGTCCACGAAGAATGCGTCAAGGCTGCCGGTCAGGAGTCAGCAAGACCTTCCCTGCAGACATTTCTGACTGGTAACTGCTGATGGCGTCCATTATCCGGTCCAGCGGATAAGTCGCCCGGACCTCGGATCCGAGTGAGTCGCCGATGAGGCGTTGTACCTTGCGCCACAGCCGCAGGATCTGTATTGGGTTCCTCTCTGGGAGCCATCTCGTCAGCCAAAACCCGGTCACCGTCTTGCCGGCGAAGACGAGATCGCCGATCTCGGCTTGAGCAGCCTGCTCCGACAGGCCGCCGTATACCACCACGGTCGACCCTCTGGGGAGGCCGGCGAGGAGGCGTCGAGTGAGTGTGCCCCCAATTGCGTCCAGAGCCAGATCCGCCCCGTGTTCGTGGCACACCTCCTTGTACTCATCGTCGAAATTTGCCGAAGAGGTGTCGAGAACGATGTCGGCGCCGCCTGCAGCGAGCGCTTCGACTTGCTCCGGGCGTCTCACCACATTGATGACCTCGATCCCCTCGGAGCTGAGGACGCGGTCGATCATTCGTCCGAGGGCGCCGGCGGCCGCTGTGTTGACGACCGCCCGGCTCCCAGCCGACCTGGTCATCTCGAAGAAAGCGAGGGCCGTCAATGGATTGACCACCGACATCGCTCCTGCCTGCAAGGACACCTGTCCACCGAGCGGCAGGGCCAGTCGGTGGGGGACCACGACGTATTCGGCCCATGCCCCGCTTTTGGTCGAGGCGACGAATGCCACCCGCCTCCTGTTGAGATACCGGCCCATGGCCCCGCGACCCGCGGCAACCACCGTGCCCGAACCCTCGAGGCCCGGTCGGGTGGGCGGCTCAGGTCTCGGAACGTAGTTGCCGGCTATGAACGCCAGGTCGGAAGGGTTGATCGGTGACGCCGCAACCTCGACGAGAACCTGACCCGGACCAGGAATAGGCGTGGGCACCTCTTCTATGCGAAGCCCGGCGGGCGCCGCATATTCGTAGAGGACCACCGCTTTCATCATGCTCGGGATCGTCACTGGAATCCGGCGCAAGGTAGTGCGACGCCTGCCAGGAACCGCGGTGGTCGTTTTTCACCCAGAATCCGGTTCCGTATATCACCCACGCGCTTCTTACCATCCCCCCGTGACTGCCGCCGAGCCAACCGACGTCCATGTCCCCGCCCGAACGCTGACGTTTCTCTTCGCCTCAATCGTCGAGGCGGGCGGTGAGCCGGTGGATCAGGCAAAATTGGCCAGGCTTCGCGAGATCATCGGCAATGCCACGGAGACGACCTCGGGCAACGTCGAGGAGACTGCGGGTGGAGGTTCGGTCTGCGTGTTCGAGACTCCCCACGACGCTCTCGATGCGGCCCATTTGATCCAGGTCGAGGCCTTTTCCGATGAGGAATTGGGGGGCGATACCCCAATCTGTCAGATCGGAATTCACATCGGTCGAGAGTCGAGGAGCGAGGCGGGCTATGCGGGCCGAGACGTCGACCTCGCAGCCCGACTTGGGGCGTCGGCCCAGGGCGGTCAGGTGGTGGTCTCATATGCGACCCGGCTCCTGATCGAGGACCACCTCACCCGGAAGGGGTGGACGCTCGTCGACCTGGGGTCCTTCGACCTCGAAGGTGGCAATGACCCGGAGCGTCTGAGCAGGGTCGACTTCCCCGATACACCCCTGGTGATGACCCCACCGAGGGCGACACCTCATGTCGCATCTTCGATCCCCGTGAACGTCCGGCCCATCGTCGGTCGCACAGTCGACCTGCAATCGGCGGCGGATCTCCTCATGCGTGATGGGGTCCGTCTGGTCACCGTCACCGGGCCTGGCGGGACGGGGAAGACCAGGCTTGCCGTCGAGCTCGCCCACAAGCTCGATCCCGACTTCCCCGACGGAGTGTTCTTCGTCGACCTGGCCGCGGTGCGCTCTCCGGGCCAGGTTCTTCCCACCGTGGCCCGCGCTCTGGGTGTGCTGGAGAGCTCGGGGCGCACCATCATCGAGGGCCTGGTCTCGGTGGTGGGGACGGCGCGTATGCTGCTCGTCCTCGACAACATGGAGCAGATCCTCGCCGCAGGCCCGGATCTGGGCCACGTGCTCGAAGCTCTCCCCGGAGTCAAAGTCCTGGTAACAAGCAGGGCCCCTCTTCGTCTCTCCTGGGAGCACGAGTACCCGCTTTCTCCCCTCCCTGTCCCGTCCGAGGATGCCGGGGCCGAGTCGATAGCCGGGTCCGAGGCCGTCGCCCTGTTCGTGGAGGGGGCTCGCGTAGTGAGGCCAGACTTCGCCTTGACGCCCGACAACGAGCGGGTGGTGGCCGCGATCACCCGCAAGCTCGATGGGCTGCCCCTCGCCATCGAATTGGCCGCGGCCCGTCTTGGTTTATTCACGCCCGATGAGCTTTTGCAGCGGCTCGATGATCGACTGGCGGTGCTAGATCACGGCAACGTCGACCTTCCCGAGCGGCACCGGACACTGCGTGACGCCATCCAGTGGAGCCACGAGTTGCTCGAGGAATCCGAGGCGAAGATGTTCCGCAGACTTGGAGTGTTCTCCGGTGGATGGTCCTTGGACGCCGCGCTCTCGGTCTCCGTTGACGACGAGTTGGACGAGGCTGCGGCGCTTGGCGTTCTCGAGGAGTTGGTCGCCAAGTCTCTGGTGGTTTTCGCCATCGACGGCGGTGGTGAGCCGCGATATCGCATGCTGGAGACGTTGCGCGAGTTCGGTCTGGAGAGGCTCACGGAGGCGGGTGAGGAGGACGACATCCGCCGGCGTCATCTTGCTTGGTGCTTGTCGCTCGCTTCTGGCGTGGAGGAGACGGTTGCAACGCCACGATTCCCGGCGTTGCTCGACCAACTGGACCGCGAGCGATTCAACCTGCGCGAGGCCCTCGGCTGGAGCTTGCGGACCGGCAACGAGGTCGAGCAATCCCTCCTCATTTGCGGGAACCTCCCGCTCTACTGGGACACGCGCGGGTATGTCCCTGAGGGCCTGAGGTGGTCGACCGACCTCCTGGCAGCGGGTGAGCCGACCGCGACGCCGGGTCGGGCGATGACGCTGGCGACAGTGGGCTGGTTGGGGATGCTGGCCGGGGATCCCGTCCTATCCGAGGATTCATTGTCCGGCTCCGACGACATGTGGCGGCAGCTCGACGACGAGGCCCAGCTCTCCCGGTCTCTCTCGATGCACGGGATGACGACCTACAACCTGAACGACTTCGACCGCGCCGAGGCGATGTTCGACGAGTCTTCCGATCTAGCCCGCAAGGCCGGTGTCGAGTGGATATCAGATGCCTGGTGCGTGTACGGGCTGGCTCATATCGCTCTCGCCCGCGGTGACATGGTCACCGCCGACCAGCAACTTCGGGCGACGCTGGAGTACTCGAAGAGCCGCGGCCTCACCTGGGGCATCGGGCACGCCCAGCTGAGCCTCGGCGTGCTCGCGTTCATGATGGGTGACATCGGCCAAGCCGTCGCTCGAATGTCGGAGAGCCTGCTGATTCGGGAGCAGCTGCAGGATGCGCGCGGCATTTGTGATTGCTTGGGGATGATGGCGGTTTTCGCTTCGGTCACCGGGGATCACCTGTTCGCATCCGTCTTGCTCGGTGCCGCCGAGGTGCGCCGGGAAGCCACCGGCCAGATCGCCGTGCCCTGGATGCAGCCGATGCTGGCCGAGGCGACCGCCAATGCTGAGCGGGCCTTGGGCGAGGATGTCGCGAGCGCTATCGCAGAAGGTCGAGCCCTTCCACCGGCCGAGGCGATCCATCTCGCCGTCGAGCGTATGACATCTCTCGCTTTGAGCATGGCCACATAGAGCCTCTCTAGGCGGGAGTCGCCTCGCGACTGGTTGCCTCGTAGCGATGCGAGAGATCTCGGTAGGGACGCGAATTAAGCGCGATGATCGTGACTACGAGACCGATGAGCCCGGCGACGATGAAGATGAGCGCCATGCCTCGTTCCGGTCCGGTCCCGAACCAGCTTCCGATGGTGTCGGCTCCGGCTCCGTCGGTCATGTAGGGGATCACCCAGGCTTGGGCGATCGGGCCGATCAGAAAAGTCGTCAGGGGCGAAGCCGCGGTTTCGAGGGTCTGGGCAAGACCGAAGACCCGGCCTTGCTCCTGAAAGGGGACCACCTTTTGGATGATCGTCTGCTCAGATGCTTCCGCCACGGGCATGAGGGTCATGAAGATGAAGAAGCCGATCGCCAGCGGGATTATCGAAGAGCGGATCGGGAACAGGATGGTGATGGTCCACAGCGCCACATTCACCAACAGGAGGCTTCGCACCGGGTTGGAGCCGAGACCCCTCGACGCAACCAGCACCCCTCCGACGATGAAGCCGAAGCTCGTGATGCTCAGGACGATTCCCCACATCTCCACTGACACCAGCTCGAGCCCGTAGGGGTCCATCAGAGCCATGAACACTCCGGCGAGGAAGTTGTTGAACGTGCTGAACAAGAGGAGAGCGAGGAGCCCGGGCACGTACCGCACTGCCCGCATGGCCCCCTTGAAATCCACAGTTGTAGAGCCGTCGGCGTCGGAACCCTCTTGGCCCGCCGTGTCGTGGTCGATTCGGATGGTGAGCAGGTGGGCGGTGACCAGGCCGGCCACGACCACGGTGATGACCAGGCTCGCGCCCATTCCGAGGAGACCGATCGCCAGGCCACTGAACACCGAGGTGAGTGCGAAGGCAACGCCATTAGCGGTACCAACCAGTCCATTGGCCCGGTCGTGTCGTTCGGCCGGCATGAGCAGGGTGACCGTTGTCGACAGCGCAATCGACCGCAGATTTCCGGCGATTGCCCCGGCGAGGACCAGCACGACGAATACCCAGGTCCACACCTGAGACAACGAGGGAATCGATCCTTCGGGCGCCACGAAGTAGACGAACGTCGCCAGCAGGAAAGACGCCAGTGACCCCACGCTGGAGAGCATCATCGAGGTCTTTCGGTTGTGAGCGTCGACGAAGGTGCCAAAGAAGATCCCGGAGACGGCAAACAGGAGCATGTAGACACCGCCGATCACCGACGTGGCGACCACGGAACGCGTCTCGAGGTACACCCAGAACACCAGGGCGAACCAGAGGAAGTTGTTGGCCGTGACCGCGATCAGCGTGTTGGCCACCAGGAGATGGAATGTCCGGACGTCGCCCGCACCCACCTCGGGCGTTTCAGGTCCACCTTGCACGGTCATCGTTCTACTCGCTCCTCCGGAAGGGGCTTGGGCACCTCACATACCAATACAGACGGTGCATGAATCCGAATCTCATCGGCGGACCGTCCTGTCGGGGTCACCCCTTCGCCAGGACCTCCCGGAGCTTGGCCGCGAATGCATCCGGATCACCCATCTGGCCGTACTCGCCGCCGAGGAAGCCGCCGTGGCCGCTCGGGAAGATGACGACCGTGGTGCCCAGCCGATCGGCCACGCCGTAGGCGCCACGGTTGGCCATCGTGCCCTGCTCATTGCCGGCGGCCATGACGATCCGTGTTGGCGCGGCGCCCAGGGCCTCGAAGTCGGGCTCGTATGAGATGGACCCGACCAAAGCCAACCCGAGCAGTGGATCGGTCCGGGAGCCGTCGTCTTCAGCCGGCATGCCGAACATCTGCGGGTCGGGTGCGGGCCTCTGGGCGAAGTCGTCCGGGAACTCGCCCTGGTGACTGACGACGGCGATGAAGTGAGCCATCCCGGCTCCCCATCCGCGACGCATGTAAGTCTCAAGGACAGCGCGGGCGGCCGCGATGGCGAGGTCGCGGTCGGGTAGGACCGCCGGGAGTGGAGGCTCGTGCGCCACCAGCGTGCCCACGTCCCCGGGGTGCCGGGCGACTAGTGCAAGGGCGTTCACCGCGCCGCCGCTGCTTGCGAACAGGTCAACTGGACCGTAACCCAGCTCCTGGATGATGCGGTGCAGGTCGTCGCCGTGCTGCTCGGGTGTTGGCGGGATGGTGGGCTCCGTCAACTGGCTTCGCTCGCTTCCGCGCGGGTCGTAGGTGATGACGGTGCGGTCGGTGAAATGACCCGCCAACGTGCCAAAGCCGGGAGCTGCCATCGGCGATCCGATCAGGAACAAGGGAGTGGCGTCCGGCGGGCCGCCGGGGCGGATGTCGTAGGCCAGGGTCGCTCCCGGCACCTCCAGGGTGCGGGTCGCTTCTTCAGTCAGGTTCATCGTGTTGCTCCTTGCGTGGTCAGTCGTGGGCTACTAGCTCTCGGCGAGGATGGCGTCGATCTGGCCAACGGCTTGGGTCAGGCCCTCCTCCATGCCCATGGCGATGACCTGCTCCATGGCCTCGGTGCTCGGGAACGTGGTCACGATCGACATCCGGGTCCGGCCTGCTTCGATTTCTTCGATCGAGACGCGGAGCTCGTTTGTCGGCATCTCCGTGTTCGGCGAGCCGTCATCGTTGGCGAAGCCGTCGCGGACGACGAGGGAGTGCGGTGGATCGACCTCCTGCACATCCCAGTAGGCCCGCGGCTGGTCGCCCTCTGGGCCGGTCATGTGGTACTCGACGCGGGCGCCGGGCTTCAGGTCGTGCTTGGTGAAGGTGGCGGGGTAGGTCGGCGGGCCCCACCAGCGCTCTAGCTGGCGCGGGTCTGACCACAGCTCCCAGACGCGCTCGGGTGATGCCTCGAACTCGGCGTCGAGGGTCATGCTGGGGGTATGAGGGTCCTTGTGGACGGCTGTCACGGTCATTTGTCTATCTCCCTGCTGTACTCGTTGACGAGCCGGGTCATGCGGTCGATCCTGCCGCGCCACAGCTCCTCGTACTGATCGAGCAGCCGGCGCGCAACGCGTAGACCCTCGACGTTGGTGCGGACGACCTTCCGTCGCCCGATGCGGTGCTTGGTGACAAGCCCGGCCCGCTCGAGGATGGCGACGTGCTTCTGCACCGCCGCGAAGCTCATCGGGTAGTGGCTTGCCAACTCTGCGACGCCCTCCTCCGAGTCGATCGCGCGGCGCACGATGTCGCGGCGGGTGTGGTCCGCCAGTGCGCCGAACATACGGTCGAAGTCGGGTGGTGCGATCTGCATTCATACAACCATACGGTTGTATAAATGGACTGTCAAGCCGACATACCTCACTACTCCGACAGAGCTCCACTACTCCGACTCTCGGCTCGTGGCAGCTCGATCGAACGTCACTCGATCCGGAGGGGTAGAGGGGTTTGATCCACTCGGGAATCGGGAAAGCGCTCGTCAGGGTGGGAGTCACCTCTCCTCCCGGTCTGGCGACTCCCTGCCCGCCCGCGGCGAATCCCCTGGTCCACCAACCGGGGGATTCCTCGCGTTTCGCTATTCCAGCAGTCGGGAAAGGTTTGTCGCCGCGGGAGGAGGAGTCAGCAAGTCCCCCTTCCGCTCGGATATCCCCGGACAGCCTCCCGGTCGGTCTGGAGGTGACAGCGCCCTAGTCGAGTGGCGCCGTTCTCTACATTCGGTTGAGGTCAGTCCGCCTATAACGGTCACGTCGAGCGAGTCCGCTCGAAACACGCCCTCCGTGCCGCCATCGCGCGCGCGTTCTCGAACCGTAGGGAGTGCTTGGCATGAAGCCACAGATCCCTATAGGAAAAGGACAAACAGAAGACGATGAGGTCGGATAGTGGCGGCGAGAGCTGCGTGAGCGGGGCCTTCGAGCGCACACCTCTGCTCGGGCAAGAAGTCCAGTTGCACTTGGAGCAGAAGATCGACTTCGACTCGCTGTCGAAGAGGGCGAAAGCCGCCTATCTGTTCTCCCGGCACCTTCGACGAGCGCTTGACGAAACGGACCAGAATCGGCGCGCCGACGATTTCAGGTCCTCGGCCAAGTCTGGAAGAAATTCAGATTCGACCTCAGCCAGTTCGAGGACTCGCCCGAATTCCTCGTAGATGTGTTACAGCTCCTCGAGAAAGCGGAGGCTGTCGCTCAATCACGGGCGCTTCTTCAGGCAATCTTCATGCCCGACGCGATCGTCGACCGTCGACGTCCCAGCAACGGCAAGATTCAGCAAATTCGGCGCTTCGCCTGACCGGGCTGAGTCCTGACCCGAAACTCTGCCGGCCGATGTGGGATCAGGTCGCCACGAGGGAGCCTTGGGGCGTGGTCCGCTCGCTAGTCGTGGCTTGGTACACGCCACCCTGATCGGAGTAGACGTTGGTGTTGGGGCAACCGTTGGGCTGGTAGTTGACCCGGAAGGCTTTGGGGACCAGCTGCTCTCCACCGAGCCCGATCGCAATAGGTGCGGACCAGGCGACGACGCTTCGTGGATCGGAGCACTGACAGAACAGCTCGGTCCACACCATCACACGGCCGAGATAGGCACCTCCGGCGTGTAGATCGCGGACGACTGTTACTTCACCGGTTTCGACATCGGTGACCTCGCCCCTCCAACCGATCTCAGGGGACGGGTAGATCCGCAGGCGGTATTTCCGCCCGGGAAGCCAGGGGAGGTCCCGGGTATTCGGATCTCCCGGGGTGCTGGGGAGGGACGAGCCGGAACCGGGAAGGATGGCCCCTTCGGTGGCATAGCCTCCCCAGTTGACCGCTTTGTGGTCGGGATAGCGGGGATTCCACTGCAGACCCAGATGCCCTGCCCCGTGCGAGCCGGTGCCGTCGAGGAAGGAGGCCTGCATGGCCCAGAAGTAGAGACGGTCCACGGTTGGCGGTTCGAGGACTTCGACTGTCACTAGCACCTCCCGGGCTGGCGGAGCGAGATCCCAGAAGAGGTGGAACGAGAAGCCCACGATGGCCATTGTCACATAGCGGGAGCAGCCACTACGGTCGGCGTCGACCTACTCGGACCTTGAATCGGTCGTGCCGATCGTGCTCTCGCGAATCCTGAGTTCGGCGCGGAGTGGGATGACGACGGCGGGGGTGGCGTCGCCGTTGAATTCAGACCACAGCCTCCTAACCGCCTGTCTCCCCATCTCCTCGAGTGGCTGGCCCACCGAGGTGAGGGTTGGTGCAAACCAAGCGGCCTCGTCGATGTCGTCAAAGCCAGTGACCGCCACGTCCTCGGGAATGCGCAGTCCTCGACCTCGCAATGTGTGCATGGCCCCGAGCGCCATCCCGTCGTTGGCGGCCACCACCGCGTCGAGATCTGGGCGGCGATCGAGAAGGGCGCTCATGGCGGTGGCTCCGCTTGCTGGAGACCAATCGCCCTCTTCGCATAGCCCGGGCTCGGCCTCGAGTTCGTGCCTGTGCAATGCGCGCTCCCATCCCTCCCGGCGGTCGTGAGCCTCATGCCAATTGGCAGGGCCTGAGATGTGACCGATCCGTGTCCGGCCGATAGAAACCAGATGATCGACGACCTCCTCGACGGCGGCGGCGTTGTCGACCAGCACACTCGAGTACGTGTCCGATACCCCCGCCTTGACGAATACCACCGGCTCACGTTGTTCGGGAAGCACCGCCCTGATGCGGTCGACCGAATGCCCGACATCAGGGACCGACATGATGATGCCATCGACGTGTCGTTCGGCCAGGGCTGAGATGGCAGGACGTGGATCATCGAGGCTGTCGCCTTCGGGGAGTTCGGCGATCAAGACTGTCAGCCCGAGGTTGGCGGCCTCGTCGACGATGCCTGCCAAGGTCAGTGTGGTGCCGGTGTACCCCATGCCGGCCAGGAGGACACCGATCGCGTTGCTCCGTCTGGCCACGAGGGTTCGAGCCACGGCACTCGGTCTGTAGCCCAACGTGGCAATTGCGTCCTCGACTCGCTCTCGTGTGCCGGGCGCCACGTCGGGCCGCTTGTTGATGACCCGGGAAACCGTCTGTGTCGACACGCCAGAGATGGCCGCCACGTCTTTGATCGTGACTCTGTGACGCGACCCCAGCATTACCTAGCTCCTCCTGGAACGTGACGACTTCGCGCAGTGGATGCCGACTCGATCTCTCCCGAGATGTTATCGATAACGGGACCGTGAACATTACCGAAACGGAGCCGAGTAGACAGGATTTCAACCGTATGTTAGCGTTCCCGTTAACGATAACATACTTAGGCTCACCCCGCCAAGAGCACCCGCCGAGTAGGCCAGTACAGGAGGAGAATCATCCACCACCAGACAGACACAGTGCTTATTCCCTGAGCAGAAATGCAAAACCCGATCAATGAGGAGGAAGACATGAGATCGCTGGGAGAACGGAAACGGCAGTTTCTGGTTCTGTTGACGGTGCTTGCAGTAGCACTGGCCGCCTGCGGAGGCGGCGAATCGAGCGACACGACCGCTGGCGGCGAGGGAGCCGCTACCACCGCAGGAGAATCGTCCGGAGAGCTCGTCACGGTTGGCTTTGCCCAGACTGGGTCCGAGTCCGGCTGGCGATCGGCTAACACAGAGTCGATGAATGCGGCCTTCTCGGAGGAGAACGGCTTCGAGCTGATCTTCAACGCGGCCGACAACGACCCGGCGGCTCAAATTGCTGCGGTTCGGGGGTTCATCAACCAGGGCGTGGATGCCATCGTCATCGCCCCGATTGTCGAGGACGGCTGGGAAGACGTGCTGCAGGAGGCCGCCGACGCCGGCATTCCAGTCATTCTGGAGGACCGCACCGTTACCGCTCCGGAGGACCTATACGCCACCTGGGTTGGCCTCGACTTCCGCAATGAAGGCGTCATGGCTGGCGAGTGGGCCGCTGAAACGTTCGGCGACACGCCGACCAATATGGTGGTACTCGAAGGCACGACCGGTTCGGCGCCTGCCAACGACCGTGCCGAGGGCTTCGACGAGGCCATCGCCGACACCGCGATCGAGAAGATCGACTCGCAGACCGGTGACTTCACACGTGACGGCGGCAAGACCGTGATGGAGGGCTTCCTCCAGGTACACGGGGTCGACGGAATCGACCTGGTCTATGCCCACAACGACGACATGGCACTGGGTGCCATCGAGGCCATCGAGGCCGCCGGTGGCGTCCCCGGCCAGGACATCCAGATCGTCTCGATCGACGCTGTCCATGACGGCATGCAGGCGCTTATCGACGGCAAGATCAACTACATCGTCGAGTGCAACCCACTCCTCGGTGAGCTCGCAGCAGGTCTGGTGAACGACGTGCTCGCCGGGACCGACGTCGACAAGCGTTACTACGTCGAGGATCAGACGTTCACCCAGGAGCAGGCCGAACAGGCCCTCCCCGATCGTCTGTACTGATCTGCGCGGGTTCACCCCGAGTAGATAGCTTGCGAGTGTCAGACCGGGAGCCGGTTTATCACCGGCACCCGGTCAGGCGCTCCGTAACAGATCGAGAGTGAACGTGTGACCTTGCCCGCGGACACCGCTACGGCCCCCATCGTCGAGATGCGGGGAATCACAATCAGCTTTCCGGGCGTGCTCGCCCTCGACAGCGTGGACTTCTTCCTACGCCCGGGTGAGGTGCACTCTCTCATGGGCGAGAACGGCGCAGGCAAGTCCACTCTCATCAAGGCGTTGACCGGCGTCTATGCGATCGACAGCGGGTCGATCGACGTGACCGGCACCAGCCAGGTGTTCCGCGGCACGTCTGATGCTGAGGCGGCGGGTATCTCGACCGTCTACCAGGAGATCAACCTGTGCACGAACCTCTCCGTGGGCGAGAACGTCATGCTCGGCCACGAACCTCGCAAGGGCGGGCGGATTGACTGGAAGTCCGTGCATCGGATGGCAGCCGAGCACCTCGAGGGCCTGGGGATCTCGATCGACACGCGATCGCTGCTTTCCAACCACTCGATCGCAATTCAACAGTTGGTCGCGATCAGCCGCGCGATGGTGCTCGACGCCAAGGTCTTGGTTCTCGACGAGCCGACATCCAGTCTGGATCGTGGCGAGGTCGAGCAGCTCTTCACGGTGATGCGGGATCTGCGCGCTCGCGGTGCCGCCATAATCTTTGTGAGCCACTTCCTCGACCAGGTCTACGAGATCGCCGATCGAATAACGGTTCTCCGCAACGGCAAGCTCGTGGGCGAGTACGTCGTCAGGGACCTGCCACGGGATGATCTGGTGAGCAAGATGATCGGTCGCCAGCTAGACGACCTCGAGGCCATCTCCTCGACCGCC
>Ga0209819_10000043_pt1 | contig 38636 bp, 57 predicted proteins | sample PPLLak2March2015_FD_187248 | JGI IMG/M metagenome (GOLD analysis project Ga0209819, IMG submission 187248) | Freshwater sediment microbial communities from Prairie Pothole Lake near Jamestown, North Dakota, USA - PPLs Lake P7 Core (1) Depth... | ecosystem: Environmental > Aquatic > Freshwater >... | reverse complement strand
GCGTTTGCCAAATCATTTACACAAATACCTGATGGCACGATGGCATTAGCTCGTATTGATAAATTTATTAATGATGAGTTTAACGGCAATAAGTTTTTAAAGATTGAATGGATATTAACCGATGGTGATTTTAGAGGGGCTAAGGTCGAGCAAAAATTAAAGGTATGGGGAACGCTAGGCGAAAAAGATCCAGAAAAAACACGCTATAGAGCCCTTAACATGCTTAAGCTTATTTACCAGCTATATAATACTAGCCCAAAGCATTCCAATCCACCAACCGACCAAGACCTAGCTGTATTTGTAGGGAAAAGTGCCGGTATTAAAATACGGGAAACCGAACCAAACGATCAAGGACGTCAGTACAATTGGGTTTCAGAAATTCATGATGCTAAAGGATTTAAATCAGAAACCGGTATTAAGATTGAAGTAATGCATAAACGGGAGGACTTAAGTAGCGCTTTTGATAGAAATCCTAGAGGATCTAATACTCAAATTTCAGACTTAGGGATGATTGATGATGTTCCGTTTTGAATTCCTACCACAACATAAAAATAAAAATATAGGGCTAAACATGACTAATGGATTATTGACTAAGAAGATAGAAGAGTTTCAAAAAATTGATATTGAAGATGCACGAAATTACATAGGAGCCAGCAGTATTGGCTCCCCTTGTTGGCGACAAATTTGGTATCAATTTAAAAATGTTAAAGCAGAGAGGGTGCCTACTAAAATGAGGCGCACCTGGGCTATAGGTAAGGCACTAGAAGAGCTTGTACATGATTGGCTTTATGATGTTGGAATTATTATTTGGCGAAACCATCCTGAATTAGTTCATCCTACTATGCCTTTCTTTAAGGGTAATGTAGACGGGATTTGGGTAAAAAGTTTATTAAATCATACTCCAATAGCTATCCTCGAAATAAAAACTGCTAAAGATTCTAGTTTCAATATATTTGCCAAAAAAGGCGTGAAGGATTGGAATTCTCAATATTATGCTCAAATTCAGGCTTATATGGGTCTAAGCGGCATATATAATACCTATATACTTGTACTAAATAAGGACAATAGCGATCTTGGAGATGAATTAGTAACGTTTGATGAGGAGTTTTATAAGCAATTATGTGAAAAAGCACAAATGATTTCAAAAGCTATAACTCCTCCCCCCAAGATTAACAGCTCGCCATTATGGTATCAATGCAAAATGTGCAAGTTTAACAAGGTATGTCATATATGAAAACAATCGAACTAATGAATGCCAAGCGGACAAAAAATCAAAAGATATTGGGTAATACCGCAACAAAAAGAGACAGACAAAAGATTGTAAAATTATTGGTACGGCATAAAAAAACTCAGAAAAAAATTGTTTTTTGTTCCCAAAATTTAAGTGATCACCTTTTAAAGATGAGCACACCTTTAAAAGAAATGTTGATTAGGAGTTGTCTCAGAAGAGGAGGTGATGCATCAGAAATTCAACAATTAATTGATAGCCCGAAGATGTTTAATGACGGATTAAAGCAAGCACATGCTCATCTTAAAGCAGCTAGAAAGCGTGTAAAAGATAAGAACTATAAACCATGAACAACGAATTACCAACCGAATCAGAAAGTATTAGATAACACCAAGCGCAACATGGAACAAATGAAAACAGTGGGCTTTAAGAGAACTAAATGAGTATTAATTATTTGGAAAAAATAAAATCAATTAAAATAATAAAATGTGAAAAATTATAGGATTTATAATGGCTAATAAAACAAATGAAACAACTCAGACCATATCAATTAGAGGCTATAGACGAGTGCTGGCAAGCGCTTAAACTCAATGACGAACCGGTGCTGCTCATGGCTAGTGTCGGAGCGGGTAAAAGTATCATACTCGCTTCTATACTATTAACAATGCAACAAGGCGGTAAACGCGCCCTATGCTTGGTAAATAACGCGGAATTAGTACGCAATAACTGTGCCACCTTTAATGAACAAGGAGGTAAGGCGTCAATATATTGTGCAGCTTTGGGTTCTAAAGACACAACGGCTCCCGTAGTATTTGGATCCCCCCAGTCCGTGCTTAATGGAATTATAAAAAATGAAACGATTGGCCAAATCAAATTTAATATCATCGTGGTGGACGAGGCTCATGCTATTAATTACCTTAATTATCGCAGTACTTTTATGCGAATCTTACGCCACTTCAAACAAGAATATCCTAAGATGCGCCTGCTTGGTGCGTCAGGGACAAACTTTCGTTTTAAGGGAGCGGCCATTGTTGGTTCAGATGAGTTGTTCAAGAAGCAAGTTGGCAATATTACAACCGAGCAGTTAATCGACGATGGCTACCTGATTAATCCTCACTTTGAAGTAGACAAAAACCTTGTAATTGACTTCTCCAAAGTCAAAATAAAACAAAACGGTCAATTCGATCAAAAGCAATTAGAGGTAGTCATCGAACAGAGCGCACGCTTAACAGAGCTTATCTGTCATCAGCTAGTTCATATAATGGAATCACAAAAACGATTTGGCGTGTTTCTTTTTGCTACCACCAAAAAACACGCATATGAAATTTTAAGTCATTTGCCTATAGGTGAATCCGCCATAATCTTAGGAGACACACCACAACATGAACGCACCAAAATATTGGATAAGGCACGCAGAGGCGACATTCGCTATTTGGTCAATATTGCTATTATTAGCGTAGGAGTTGATGTCCCTCCTTACGACACTATTGCATATCTGCGGCCTACTGAATCACTTGTCTTGCTCGTGCAAACAATGGGACGTGTCTTGCGTCTATCGTCTGATACGGGGAAAAGAAGTGCGCTCGTTCTTGATTTCGCTGGAAATATTGAACGTCATAAGGATTGGGATAACCCTCTATTGCAAGAAGCTGTTAAACAAACAATAGATAAAGACAAGCCGCTCGTAATTTTATGCCCTGATTGCCTAACAATGAATACGGAACACGCCAGACGTTGCGTTGGTAGGGTTGATAAGCCGTCTGACAAGGACGACAGCATTGTTAAAGAGGAGCGCTGTAAATATTATTTCGAGTTTAAAAACTGTGAAAATATGGTTAACGGGATTGTATGTGAGGCGCAAAACGATATTGCCGCGCGTCAATGTCATGCCTGCGGAGGGGAATTAATCGATCCTAACGCCAAACTTTCTATGGAAGCAATACAAAATACTCTAATAGAGGTAGATGTCTTACAAGCCCGTTATGGAATATCAGGCACACAGCGAGGATTCCGCGTTAACTGCGCCTATAAATGCCAAGATTCTAACGGTAGAATTGGCACAGTGTTTGAGCATTTTTCACCGGTAAGCGAAAAGGCCGTGCGGGTATTCTACGGTCAATTTGTAAAGCAACACGTACCCGATGCGGTTAAATGGTATACGCAACTCCATAACCGTAATAAAGTAGAGGAAATGTTGCAGACTATTGAAACGCCTCAGCGCTTATTGATAGCACCTGATAAAGAAGGCACTCGAATAAAGAAAAAGTTTTTTGACACACGCTGCCTGGACAGTGACAGGCTCGGTAGGACTATGGCCCAGAATGGGGTGAGCTGAATCCGGATAGATGGCACGCACTAATTAAGTTTAGTGGCCCAAGCTAGTTAACACAGTTCTCTAAAGCATCCCGTAGTTGGTGCAATTCCAACCGTGTGTCTCCTTATGTCTAAAAATTAGAATAATTTCGATAAGATGTTAGTGAATATGATGAATCACTTATTGCTGGTCTCATATTTATCTAATATATTATTGTTGGCCAGCCATTCTTGATGTCTTAATTCTCGAACATTCAATTTTGGATGTCGTTTTAAAATAATTTCAATGGCTTTGTCTAAGGCTTGTTCAGGAGTAGCTAGGGATTTAATAATCGATTTATTTAAATGCTCAATATCGATTCTTGTTAATTTTATTTGTATTTCTTCATGAGCTATTTTTTCATCTCTATCGTGTAACTCCATATGACAATTTGCACATAACAAAATACATTTATCAATTTCTGATTTTAACTTTTCCCAATTTCTAGTTTTTTTAAATCCCGGACGACCTTCGAAAATTGCAAATTCTTTTGCTTTAGGGTTAATATGATGAAAATGAAGCGCACGCAAACATTTATTATAACCACATTCTTGACATTTATTTCCTGCATATTCCACAGCTTTTAATTTAAGGTTATCTAAATATCGCCTTGAATAAACATACTCACACTTCTTACATCTCCATTTTGAAACTGATAACCTATGATCAGAAATACCATGACGGCTACAAATTAACTCCATAAAACACCTTCAAAAGTCTGATTATACCACACATCACATATAAATGTACGGTTAGTTTTATAATCAGACTTAGTGAAAAAATAGTACAATATGTATTCAGATGGATTATTTTTTTTATATTTTGGATTAATTTTTTCAGGTTAAAAATTGACCAACAAAATGAATAAAAATAGTACAGTTTTTTAGTATAATAATTTATCTTAATGGTTATTTAATTATCAAAATAATTTTCATCTTGATTTAATATTGATAATAGGTTATGGTAATAATGCGTTAGATCATTAAATCTTCAGAATAATATAACTAATCTATTTTAACTTATTATAAGGAATTGTAATGGAATACAATCATAAATGTTGCGATCCTTGCGATAGAGTAATGCAAGGAGTTCAGGGGCCACAAGGTATTCAAGGGCCAAAGGGTAATGATGGATTACAAGGCCCACAAGGCATACAAGGCCCACAAGGTATACCAGGGACTTGCGTTAATTGTTTTGGCACAGGCCCAGATTGTCATTGTGATACAGAGTTTTCCGAAGTATATTCCACTTTAACTCAAGATTTGTCTCCCTCTTTAGGGCCAAATCTTCCTGGTCAAATTGTTAAATTTGAAAATACTATTTTCTCTACTCCTGGCATTGACGTAACTCAAGCGGGTGTTAACGGTAAAATCACTGTTAATAAAGCAGGATGGTATGATGTATATACGGGACTATGTGGTTCTTTAAATCCTATTGCAAGTCCTCTTCCTGTTTGGACTTTATCGTTATTTAAAAACGGAGTCATTGTTCCTGGATCTACTTTTGCTAACATGACATTATCTCCCGAACAAAAAGCAAATGAAATTGTTGCGGATGTATTTGTTCATTGTGATGCAGGAGATGTTCTTGAATTAGCTAATACTTCAACTGCTAATGTAGTATTGCAAGCTCCTTCTTTAGGAACTTTTGCTCAAACAAACAGTGCTTACTTAAAATTAATTTTATTGAAAGCAGATTAATTTAATGGGGTGATTTATTGCCCCATTTTAAAATCCTTTAAATACTCTAATATAAAATTTTTTGCCGCTTCAAAACCCCAAACACAAACCACATCATATCCGCGAATTGTTTTTCGCTCAGCAAATTCAATTTGTTCTTTAGTCATTTTATTTTTATTGACCTTTAATTCAATCCAAAGGCCTGCGCGTCCCTTTAAGGGTAATGCTAAAAAAAAATCAAAGACGCCTTTTTTTACTCCCATGCGTTTTAAGATGCGACCATATTGTACAGAGCATTTTCGTTCGTTGGCAAAATGATGAAAATCATCTGCTAACTCTGGATAGGCATGATGAAACCAGTTTATTGTATTAATATGATCGATTTGTTCTGGCTTAAGATTCATTCTGGTTGTCTTATCATAAGCGCAATTACTTTTGCTCTTTCTCCTACTTGTTTGGCCCATTTAGAATCTAAAGCCTCTATGGCCGCTTTAGTATAATCCTTGGAAATAATAGCCTCAATCATTTCATCAAATTCTAAAAGAGAATTAAGTCCTATGTTAAAACACATATTAAATAGAGCATCTTTAATGTTTTGTGGTGCGTTTACATACCATATGCAGCCAAGTAAATCTTTTTCTGTACGAATCATGTCATTTTCAAACATGAGCTCTGCCTCATCATGGGATATGCCATTATCTTGAATATTTCGACCATAACCTATAGTTAATTTACCTACGGTATCTATATAAGGTTTATTGTCATATCCTTCATCACGTTTTATCCAATTTTTAAGTTTTTCTTTATTCATCACAATAATCCTCATTGTAAAATTCCCATCCGAACAAGCGCACTGCATAATACATAAGCGATGCCCTTAATGGCCCTACTCCTTCATTTAGTAGCATGTGATAAAAAATTAAATCCGATTGTTCCCGATCAAAGTCACAAGTCATTCGATAAAACCAATAATGAACAACAGCCGGACGAATTAAAGAAGAATGAGATGGCGATAGAATAGGCCATGCTATTTTTGGAATTGAGGCTAAATCGGTTTCAAATCCTTTTGGGATAGTGAATTTTTCTGTTTCAATAACAAAATTTATAGGTGAACAGGTATAGTATCTATAATCCTTATAAGGCTTAATACATACTGGTGTTAAAAAATCTGTGTGGATGTGATTCACAGTACATCCACACAGCGCTAATAGAAAAATTATCAATAAACTGCGCATCATTAGATATCACGCAGCGGCACGAATCAATTGATAATTAAATACAGTATCGTTTTGTGGGTTAGCACTAAACGTAACAGTTAAAGTATTATCGGTAACTACAGCTTGTAATACAGTCACATTACCTGTTCCATCATTAACTATTTGTACAAAAGCTCTATCACTTACACCAAGGGCACCGGCTATAACAAACGCTTCTGTTGCCGCCCCACCAACTGTTGTTAATTGGCCGTGAAACTTAATTATCGCACTTGGCGTAATGCCTGCAGATAACATTGCCAAGTCAATAGAGCCTGCACCAATTGTCGTTACCCCAGTATTGGAAATCGTAACATCGCCAGTTACGGCTACAGCAGTTGCAACGTTTCCTGCACTACCTACAAGAAGTTGAGCGCTAGGAAGTGCTGCTAACTTGCTAAATGCAATAGCGGCTGCCGCATTGATATCTGCATTAATAATGGCACCGGCTTGAATGGATGTTACACCCGTATTTGTAATAGCAATATCACCTGTCATAGCAACGGAAGCTGCAACATTTCCAGCGCTTCCAACAAGAATATTACCACTAGCTAGTGCTTGAAGTTTGCTAAAAGCAATTGCGGCTGCTGCATTTACATCAGCATTTACAATAGAGCCTGCGGCAATACCAAATACACCGGTATTAGATAGAGTAATATCGCCTGATGGTGATACACCGGTAGCTATATTTCCGGCATTACCTACAAAAATATCACCGTCTTGAAGAGTGCTGGCCAATCCGCCTGATGGTGCTATCGCATCAAATGTATTGTTTGCTGCGTCATATCGGAAAAATCCAATTTGGTCTGTTGCATAATAAATTAAAGCAATATCGGTAACAGTCCATTGAAATTCACCGTTTTGTAACAATTCAATTTCATCTTCTTGAGTAACAAGATAATCTGCAGTAGTGATTGTCGCCAGATCATCCGTTGTAACAATACTAACAATGTTCGGATCGCCAACAAAGTAGCGTCCAATTGCCGTAATAGCCATGAGTATATCTCCTTATAATTATATTATTTGATCCCTCTACGCCTCAATCTATCCAAGTCGTCAATCCCAAGAAACCCTTCCTTTTCAATCCTAGGATCGGTGTCTTTGAATTGATTGTTTCGTGCTATCTTGGCTTTTTCTATTTCCTCGTTATATCCAGAACGAGTTGTTTTTTCTTCTTTCCTACTTCGGACATCCTTGTTCGCCATAACCATCTCCTTAGTTATTTACGACAATCCTTCTTAACCATTTTCTTTATCATTTTTTTATCCGATGTCGCATCCATATTCTTTAGAGCTTTGGCAGGCTTTTTGCTCATACCAGACTTTGGTTTATCTTTCATTTTTTTAACCCTCTTATCAAATAATGTATTGCTATTAGCCACAATCTTTTTCTTCATCATTATCAGAATCTTCTGCTTCTTTATCTTCCGATTCTTTAATCTTTTTAATCATTTCATTTAACCAATGAACCGACTCACCCAAATGACCTTCAAGTTTCGCATAATTAGCTTTAGTTTGCTCCATTTCAGTTTTAATATTGGCAATACGCTCTTGCAATTGATTTATTGTAAACAAAATTAAACCCCCTTGTTATTAAACTACTGAAAATCCAGCATACTTAGTCTGGCCTGCATATCCAAAATTATCCCATCTTATTTGCCTGCTATCGACAACAATAGTGCCGACCTCTAATGAAGGTCCCGCAGCTGAAAAGGCCGTATAAGGATTATTTGCCACCGTTGCACGAACTTTTGCAGAATTCACCCTTACTTGACCAATATAGCTTGACTGAGCATTCAAATAAATACCGTATTGAGCGATGTTAGCATCATTACTATACAGTTGAAGATTATTGAATTCCATACCCGTAATGCCATAACATTGCAGATGCTTACCAGTATTATTTTCAAACGTTAAACTATTAGCCAAAACATTTGAGCCAAGGCCCGCTCCCCCTTCAATATAAAGGCCACGGTTTTTGCATGTAACAAATGCACTATTATCAAATTGTAACATTTGACCACGCCAGTACATGCCACCGCCAACCTCGCCAAGAGCTCTTCCACATGATTCAATGGTTGAATTTCTAATTGAAATAAAACTGGTTTCATTGTTTCCAGCTCTTACATCCGTTTTAATTCCCCATTGACTACAATTAATAATACGACTGTTTTCAAGAATTAAATGATTACATGCATCATTATCACCAGGATTTCCTTGATTAATGATATTCCATCCGTTTGTAAAGCTATCAATAAATACGCCATATAAGCCAAAACTAAATAAAGCTTGTGCACCTAAAGCTTGCGTATTAGCAAGACCATTTCCAATAATACTCATTTGGGCAATATGTCCACCCATAGCAAATTTTAATATTGCAGGCTGGGTATATTTAAAAATAATTGTTCCAATTTCTTTGGCAATAAGACGTGTATTTAACATGCCATCACCTTCAATATAATTTCCCTGGTTGTATACGCTGTTTGAATTAAATGGCATTGTTAATGTGCCAGTAAGATAATCTCCCCCTGGAATAAACAATCCAGTTCTTTGTGCATAAGCCTCATAAATTGCAGCTTGCAACGCATTAGTATCATCGGTAATTCCATTTCCAATTGCACCAAAATTTTTGGCATTAATCATAAGATAACCTTAAATATATTCCAAAACGACAACAATACCTGGGGCACCAGCGCCGCCTGCCCGATTTGTTGTTACGGTAGCGCCGGCCCCTCCTCCCCCTGAGCCATAAGCAACACCTGCATTGCCAGCAGCACTTGTATTAACACTCAAGCCTCCGCCTCCCCAATAAGAAGCGCCCCCATTGCCTGAACAAAGAAGAACATTTACACCGTTTAACACTGAAAAACCTCCGGCCCCTCCGCCAATATTAATTGAGCCTCCCGATCCTTGACCTCCTCCGGCCCCACCAAGAATTGGATAACATGCCACCGTTTGATTAGATCCCGCAAGCCCTCCTAAACCAGCTAATGTAGTAATTATGGCGCCAAATGAACTAACAGCTCCCGGACTACCATTATTGCCCCCTGCTACCCCTCCAGCCCCCCCAGCGCCTACAGTTACCGTTTGAGATGCCCCAACGGCCGCAGCCGTAACACCCCATTTAATGGATGTCCCTCCGGCCCCTCCTCCGCCAGCAGCCGCCACCCCTGATGCGCCCGCCGCCGCTCCTCCACCCCCTCCACCGCTGGCAGTAACATAAACATCACAATATTTCATGCCTGATGTTGGGGTATAAGTTCCGCTTGCTGTAAACACTTGAACAGCTACTTGGGTAATAAGCCCTGATGCAGTTATAGCGGCAGAAGGTATAACGCTACTTATACTTGGAACCCCAGCGGGACTTGTTATGAGAAGCCCATTATTTGCGGTTGCTAAACCTGCAATAACATTATTTGAGCTTGAATAAAGCAATTGATTGGCGGTCGTTGAGGTTAATCCTGTACCACCATTAGCTACAGCAATAGTTGTACCATTCCAAACCCCTGTAGTAATTGTGCCAAGTGTGGTAATCGACGATTGCCCCACATAACTTGCTGATATATCAATAATTGGTGTCGCACCACCTGTAGAAGTAATTCGGTTGGCAGTACCCGAAACACTGACCACAGTACCCGCTGCCGTTGAAAAAGGAGTCCATGCAATTCCATCAAGCGTTCCTTCAAAAACAGATGTTTGGCTATTAAACCGAATTGTTCCGGCAATACCTCCTTGTTGTGCTGTATTTCCTATAGGCAATGTTACGCCTGCCGTACCTGGCAATACGGGATTGCTTGCAATAGACAAGGTAACAGGGCCTGTAGGGGATGAAGCGGCAATTTGATTCGCGGTACCTGTAATGCTTGAAACGGTATTACCTACAGTAGCTAAGGTTCCGCTTGTAGGAAATGTGACATTGGTAGCGCCGGTCATAGTAAAAGTTGAAGCAAATGCACCGGAAGTAGCTAATGTGCCTGCCAGAATTAACGTATTTGCTCCATTATTAAACCCTGTGCCCCCATAAATTGGGGATATGATTGTTCCTTGCCATGTGCCAGTGGCAATAGTTCCAAGCGTTGTTATGGAGGCTTGGCCTACATAAGAGGTTGAAATATCAACAATAGGATTGGCAGGGGAGGTGTTATCAACATCAATTCTGTTAACAGTCCCGTTAACACTATCCACTAATCCTCCGCCTACCGAATCCACATAGGCTTTAACCGATGAGGCGGTAGGAATATTAGTAGACAAAGCAGAGGCCATGGTATTGTCATTAATAATAGCGCTTATAGCGGTGCTACCTTGAACCGTAAAAGTTCCAGGAAAATCAAGTGTTGATGATAGGCTATGCACCGAATTGCCTGCGCCATCGCTATTGGTTACATTAATTTGATTAACCGTACCGCCTATAGTACGTGAATTAAGTACTCCGGTAGTTGTTGTAACACTTACAAATCCTGTCGGTAATAGGCTCGTATATTGGGCATTTTGCAGTGCTCCATTACTTACCTGGGCAATAAAGCTTGCATTTGCAAAATCCTGTACTGTTTTGTTGGTAACATTACTTTGATTTTCCAAGCCAATTAAAGACGCTCCTTGCCCTGCACCATGACTTGCTAATTGGGGTAATATACTTGCACCATCTTCTATTTCAATCCATGAGGCTGAAATGGGATCATAATATTCATAGGCAACTTCGTTAGTATTAAAACGCAGACGATAGTACATACTTGGGGCAATAGGAGGTCTGTCACCCGTAGCACCTTCGGGTAAAAACGTCCATGGGTTATTAAACCGTGTGTTATCACCACTTTCAAGACCCACCGTAATATTATCGTTTTGTAGATCACCACCGTCTGTAAAATCGCTAAACTTCCGTGTGTCGACCATTTTGATATCCTTAAGTATTTAAGGCGCGAATTGATATTCCACAATAAGCGCTTGCATCAGGAGTAATAAAGTGAAGAACATCTCCTCCTTTCACATACCGTTGCGATCCGTCATCGCCTGGGCGAAATTCTCCATATTGTTGACTACCTACCACACTTGATGCCGGAACAACAGGCGTACCGTTTAAACGCACAAACACATTTGAAGTAGAGGTATAGGAAAATCGTGCAGAAAAATTTTGTGTAGGATTACCTGGTACTGTAAATGTATCTTCAACACCTATAGCCAGGTTAAACTGAGCACACACATCACTAAATGGAATAGTTATGTCATAATTACTGTTATATTGAATAGCCATGTTCAAACTCTCCTTGTTATTAAGCTATTAAACCAAGTCTCGCGTCCACTGTATAATGATATAAAATATAACCTTCAGGGAAACTATTAGCCCCTGCTGTTGTTAATTGAGCTGCAATTGTATTGGTAGCATAAGAAACTCCAGGGGAACTAAAAAAAGTTTCAGTCCAATTAGCGAGGGATACATCAGCATCGGCAACCGATGCTCCGTTATTACGTAAAAATGCACGAACCGCTGCTGCCACACCGCTTGTAGGAGAATAAGTTTGAACTAAGGGAGCTACAGAACGCTTGATGTTTTTAAAAGGCCATCCAAAACTTCTTAAAATAACCGAATTGTTTCCCCCGCTATTAACTCCTAATTGATTTGATAATAATGGCCCCCCAGCATTTACAGTTCCAGGTAATACATTTGCTGCATAACTTTTTTCATAATGAAAAAAACAATTACGTAATACTTGTTCGTAAGTTTGTGGCGGACTTTCAATGCCAAATTCATTAGGCACTAAAGATATCTTGTCAAAGTAAACTAAATCCGCTACAGCCGCAGAATTTAAAGTATTTACAGTATAAAGCACAATACCTAAATATTTGGTACTAGCGGAAGCGGCGGGCAATTGAAATCCATCAAAAGAAAAGGTTTTAAGTGCCAAGGTGTCAATTGTAAATACGTTATCTATTAACGGTGCTACAGCAGTCCATCCTGCAGTAAATGTTGGATCGGTTGCCGCCCATGAACTTATAGGGTCAACCGCAGGAGGAACAGTTGCCCTATGAATCAAGCGCATTTTCACCCTTAGGCCGGTACTGTGAGCCGTGCTAATACCTGCGCGTACTAACGATGAAACTATATTGCCCCAATAGGGTTGAATATCAAAAGTATCAATATATTGAATTAATGCAAATTTACCTTGAGCTGCAGAGGTAACACTCTGAATACCAAAATAGCGATTATTAGCACCTGCTTGCGCTTCTAATGAGTTAATATTTTGAAGTGATACGATAGTTTGATCTGCGGTGTATTGGCTAGCGGTAATAGGAGAAGATGCAGGCGTTCTAAATTGCCAGGGATTAAGCGGGAAATTCCATCCTGTCAAAATAGAAGCCTTAGGCTTTAAAATAATGGAATCACGATAATAATGAAATGTATGATCAACCTGGCGCTCAATAGAATCCTGCTCATACCCTATATTCGTAAGCAAGTTTTGTACTACTAATTGAAACGATGTTAAATAAATATCTACAGCTGTTGGTAATGCCATAATGTAATCAACATAAGCCACCGGTGGTAAGTCAGGATTGGTAGTCGCAGGCAATTGGCCAAAACCTAAATATTCTGTAAAGATACTGTTTACAGAGGTTGAGGATAAAACAGTCGTTAATACAGTGCCATTGGAATCAACTATAGTAGCTGAAATATTTTGAGGAGCGCCTTCAATTCGAGCAGTTACAGAAGAGGAGACCACTTTATTTGCCCAAAGCATTCCGTTTTGTTCAAAGCGCTGTCGTAAGTGAACGACAGACCAAGTACCGCTTAACGTAATTTGAAGGGCATAGGGCGCGTTTGTAGGATTAACTGTACCCGCGCTATTGTTTAACGGTACTTGCGTTAAGGTAACGTTTCCTGTGCCGGTTAAATCAAGGAACCAACCAGGAGCAACATCTATAGTTTGTGTTCCTCCGCTGGTTATAGTAAATGGAGATGCAAAATCTATTAAAGAAAATTGTGGATTGGTAATTTGGTTATCAGTAATCAATGCAACACTGGTAATTGGGGTATTGCCGCTGTTTCCAGGCAAATAGTTTTCAACCAAATAGATTAATGGGGCTGCTTGCGTTGGGCCCTGGCGAAATTCCAGACGATAGACTAATGTCGAATCAAAGAAAATGTCAACTGGCAACGTACCATTTGCTAAAAAACGAATTGGATTTGTCCACGGCGTGCCGGATGGGGTGTGGTATACAGGGGATGGCAAGTAAGGTAAATCATTTTCAAGCACAAACATATAAAATGTGTCATCAAATAAATTGCCAACCAGGTCATCCAATAGCCAAATGGGGTTCGATCCACGTATGAATGGCATAATATACATTCCATGTATTAATTATTAATCGATATTAACATGTTTTGCTGGCGTTACTAATCCATTCCCCCTACTTCATTTACTAAATCGCTTTTTAAAGCCTTATCTAAAAGTGGTTGTAAATATTTATATTCATAATTTAATGGAACATTATGTTTTAAGCAGTGTTCAAGTTCTTTGGTTTCAAAATGGTTTAAAGAAGAAAAAGAAAGATTCTCCTTAATAGAAGGATTAGTAGAAGGCTTAGTATATCCGCCAGGGTGGCGGTCTGAAACACCACTTTTGGCGGTCTGGGATGTCGATTTTGGCGGAGGTGTTGAATTTTTGTCCGCCACACTGGCGGTTGTGTTAAATAATTGACCAAGTGATAGTCTACGGTTATAACTTGTACCTACTGAAGCAATTAACATCATTTTCTTAAGTTCTGAAATTCTTCTTTCAACGGTTCTTAATGATATTCTGCACTCTTTGCTTAATGCTTCATTTGAATAAATGCATTGCTTTTTATCCTTAAGAATTTTATAGAGCGCGCGCATTATTTCTTTATGTTCTGGATTGGTATCTGGATGATTTATTACTATATGAGGAATTTGATCGTAGGGAACATTTGAGTTTTTATTGGCCATAAGATATAATTATCCTGTCATTTTATTGATGATGATAAGCCGGACGGGTTGCCCCCCATATGTCCGGCTGTGTTGATTGCACATTTATAGCCGGAGCAAAGGGGTCGCACCCTTCCGGCTAATCTCATTTTACCTATAGTATTATATTTACTCTTGTTTTAATTCCTATAAGATTACTTAAATAAAAATTGATTTAATGGATTTTTGAGAAAATGTTGTGATCTCAGAAGAAGTAAACCAAAATTATAGTGAAAATGTGAGGTTAGTCTTGGTAGAACATGCCATAATTAATATCAATAGCACACTTCAAAGAATTGAAAAAACTTCAAGCGAAGACCGCTCGGAAAGCCGTTCTTATTTTAGATGGACAATGGGATTTATAGGTGGGCTATATCTTATGCTTGGTAGTGCATTTATTACGGTTATTATTAAGTTTGTTCATTAAAAGAGGATTTAAGATTTACACCAATTTTATAATGATTTACATTCTTCCTTTTTCTTCTCTACAAATTTCTTCTCTAAAAAAAATCTATTCAGAGAAGAAAGAACATTGGGTTCAAGATAAATTTTATTATCACATTTATTTTCGTCATGATTCCCTGTTGTTAACAAAATTCCATATCCATCAAAAAATGCATATACTCCATCACCGATATAACAATAGTTTTCACGCTCTTCATTTGTCATAAATCCACCTTCTTTGAGCCAGTAATAATTGTCGGGTCTTTTTCAACCATTTTTGTTACGCAGTGATAACAAGCAAGGATAATATCTTTACCAATCAGTGAAGCAAACATAAGAACGCCTTTTTTCTTTTTAGACAGCCACATTTGATTTTTACATTTAGGGCAATCGCGCAATTCACTTGCTGATTGGTTTTTCGGGTCTTCTTTATATTCTAGATAAGGTGGACACATTATCATTACAATATTATTATTAATTTGTACGATTTCCTCAAGATTATTGTAATTCATTTTCAGTTCACTGCTTGTTTTTTGTCCAAATCTTATGTTATTATGACTAATAAGTAATCATGAGAACATAGAATATTATGAAAAATGAAAATGATGTAGTTAATATACGTGATTTTATGAATCATGAGACAAGAATATCGCTTGTTGAACATGCAATTATTAGAATTGAGAATAAAATTGATAAATTAGAATCTAAATTAGAATCAAGATTTATAATGCTCGTTGGGTTGATTATAACCTCTATTATTCTTCCAGTTGTTCTTCATTCATTGAAATTAGTTTAGTAAATTTAATAATCGAGATAAAGATGAGCAATGAAAATGATAAAAACAATGAAAACGATGTAATTTGTAGGCCTACTATGCGTGATATTATGAGTCATGAAAGAGCAATTGCATTGCTCAATCAGGAAATCGGTTTTATAAATAATACATTAAGTCGGCTTGAAGAGAAAATCGATAAACTTAAAAAGTAATTAAAAAAATGATGAACGATATTAATTTAACAGAGCAATATATTGACCATGAGGTGCGCATTAGGATGCAGGAATTGGTTTATAAACAATTAAACCGTAAATTAGATATTATCCTTGGTGCGTGCGGAGCTATATTTACAGTTATATTAATTCCTATAGTATTACATACTTTGAAGTTAGTTTAATGAATTTTTGTTTAATACTTTTTTTAATTAAGGGGTGATGAATTATGTACTTAGATCTTGCATCTTTTTGCTTGACCCTTGCCGCACTTGGCGTTATTTGTATGGGCCTTACTTTTGTTAAAGCCTTTATTGATGTTTATATATTTAAAAAATGCTCTTGCGAAAAAGAATATGATGGGAGGTGTATCGGTGGTTGCCAAGATTATTAATCCATCAATTTATTAACTAATTTTTTACCCCCATACACTCCTAATCCAAGGGCTGCAAGACCTGATGTCGGTATTTTTAATTTCTTAAATAAAGGGATGGCCACTTTCATTATTTTTTTATATCGTTTGTAATTATTTATTCCCTTTCGCATCATATCTGCCTCTTCAATATGATTGGCACTTCTCAATACGCGCTCTAAATGATCCAACATATTTTGTTTTAATTCTCCTGCTTTTGGTGCCATGATTGAATTCTCGGAGGCCAAAGGCGATCTTAATAAGTTTCTTTGGTGATGTCCTACTTGTGATTGCAAATCAAATGCAGGGCCATATTTGCCCGTGTTAACTTGCCCTAACAACTCTTTAGTAGCCTTTGTTTCTGGCAGGAATTTTTTAGCCTCTTCAATCATTTCTTTAGGATAAGCAAAATCCTGCAATCCTTTTTGTTTGATAGCCTTTTCAACAGCATCCAATTGATGCGTCCCTTTTAATCGACGAAACCCACCCCGAACAAGCCCTGCGCCTCCGATTAGCTCAGGAGCATGTTCTATGCCACCTTGAATTAATTTATCCATCAATGTATTGGTTTCTTTGTTGGTGCCAAATACATCTGAATAATCTTTTTCATCGTAAGGCAAATAAGATGATAAGGGATGTTTTAATGGGCCAATTAATTTTTCAACAGGCCATTCAGCAAGCTTTGATAAATCATAAGGTAAATTATGTAAATTACGTCCGGCATGCGTTAGCCCTGTTAAAATATTCTTAGGCAATTTATGCCAAAATCCTTCAGGCTCAGGTAGGTTATCAAGGTATGCACCTGCGTCCTCTTCATCCCCATTATCTGCATTTAATTGCGCAAGCAATTGTGGATCAGTGACCTTTTTACGTGGACTTTGACCTAATTGCGCAAGCAATGCAGGATCGGTAACCTTTTGTCTAGTCATGTTCCCATCCCCCTTGACCATCAGGATAATAAGTCACCCCATTTATAACTTTCGTCCCTGTTGACGTTCCTTCTAATTTCTCGGCTTCATACTGCGCTTGCATTTGAGGATTATAAAATAACTTTTGTGTAGCAGGCGTGCCTTTGCGCGCTTTATTACGCGCATCTGATAATATTTTTTGATAGCGCATCGCTGCTTTTAATTGGGCGGATGGTGGCAAACCATATTCTTTAAATAATTTTTTGACTAATTTAGGAATATCTTGAGCCTCTAAAGATTCTTTCAATCGATTATAAGTTTGATTGGTATGGCCCGCTTTCAAAGTAGATGCCTCATTAACTGTAGTAGCTGCCATCATTTTTTCAGATAATAAAAAGTCATCCATCAATTTTCTTGCTTTTGGATCTGTTTTATAATTAGCAGCAGCTTGTTCAAGACGTCTTATAGAGCCCTGGCCTGAAAAAGGCGATGCTCCCTTATAAACATAGGGATAGAGTTCATTAAATAAAATATTTCCCTCTTCGGATTCACGCTCTTTTGCAGTCAAAGGAATTTCTTTTCCCAAAGGTTCACCTGATTGAGAATCGAAAAATTCTTTTTCCCCAGGCTTAAGTCCTGCTTTAGTACGAGCACGTAAATCCCTTAAATCTTTTTTAGCATCAATTTGGGCATCATAAACCGCTTTCGCATTTTGATAGACAGGGCTTGCCTCCCCCACATCCTTGCGTAATTTTTCTAAATCAGCAGCATCGCGCGCAGGGCCGTGTAGAATATTGCTTTCTTTTGCAGTAGGAATTTTAATACCCGCCATGCCCAACGCCATCTGTTGCTCAGGAGTAAAATTAAACCCTCCTTGTTTCAATGCTTGAGGCGTAGGCGCTTTAGGTGTTGGATTATCCATTTCCTCTTGACTTGGCATGCCCATTCCAGTAAACGGGGTCATAAGTTGTTCGGCTTGACCATTCATGCCGTGAATGCCTTGCATAATGGCTTGAATATAGGCCATCTTCTTAGCGGGATCGGTTTCCATCTCCGCTTTTTGAATGCTTAATTCGGCCATGCGCCGTTGTAATGGCGCCATAGCCGCAAGACGAGCTTGTGTTGCCTTTTGAAGCGCTAACGAATCTTGATGAATTTTCATCTGTTGAGCTAATTGCTCACGCGCAATAACAGGCGTCATTAAACGCGAAAACATGGAGCTTCCGGTATTAATGCCCTGTAATAATGCCTCCCCAGGCTGCCCTACATTAGGAATATTTAGAGCCATGATTATCGTCCACCTAAATTCCAGCGATTAGCCATATTATTATAACGGCCTCCTAAAAAAGAACTTCCTGCAAGACCAATACCTGCACCAAGCAAATTACCTAATATATTGCCACCAGCATTTTGTTTGTTATAGGCCATTTGCGCTGAATTTTGACCCATGTTCATTGCATTTTGACCCATATTGATTGCGTTTTGACTTGTATTTAATGCTGAATTCTGACCCATATTCATAGCATTCTGACCCATATTCATCGCGTTTTGGCCCATATTAAGTGCGTTACCGCTCATATTATTGGCAGCGTTAATACCTGTACCATAAAGTCCCTGGGCAATTCCTGTGCCTTCTAAGTATTTTTGCATCAAATCATTAAGATAATTTTGGCGGTCTTGTGCGCCAATAGCAGAGGTACCTGCTTGAATTGCGCCTAATGCCGTATTAGAGCCCATTAATCCCATAGAACTAGCGGCATTAAGGCCATGCTCTTGCGCCATTGCTTCTAAATTTTTAGCCGCATCTGATGCTTTATAACCTAAAGACCATTTGTCTTGAAGCGCTTGCGGATTTAAAAGCGAATTCATAACTCCTGACAAATTGCCATAGGCAGATTGCCCCTGATTTAAAAAGGGCTGCTGATATCCTTGAGCCTGATTATAATAATCTCCCGCTTGTCCATAATAATTTCCCGCTTGATTATAATATTTATCAAGCTGCTCCTGACCTTTTGCAGCCAAATCTTGGGCTTTGCCTACTTGCCCATAATATTTATTCAGCTCTTCCTGGGCTTTTTGATATCCCCTCCCAGGATGTAAAAAACTTGATAGCCAACTCATATCTCTATCTCCCTATAGATATGCAGTATATCCCTATGGATATGCAGTGGTTGTAAATTTAACCAGCGAACCCCCTTCTTTTCCGACATAAACATCTAATGTCGTATCGTATAATAAAACTCCATTTGGTAAGGAAGGAGTTAAAGCATTTAAAGCTGTGATCTCTGCACTAGTATATTGGCCAACTGCAATAATTCGCAGTGCATTTTGAATATCTTCTATATCTTCATTCAACGTATCAACCAATACTGCTAGCCATTGGTTAAAATCAAAAGGAAAACTGCTATTTGAAATGGGTGCTGAATCAATTCGTTCAAGAAAGATAAGAGCCATCTAATTAGCACCCCCTGAAGCACGTCGTGTATTACGTACCGCACCCAATATCACTATAGGTGCTGAACTAACACAAACAAGTCTATAACATCGGTTGCGACTTATCGCTAACTCATACCATCGCATACGCCAACGATATTGTCCAAGGCGTGAGAATTCTCGTAAATCAGCACTGTAAAATGTAACCCCACCATCATCCGAGTAATATAGCTCAATATGTGGCTTAAAAAGCGCATTGTAATGATTATCATCAAAAGTAGGCGTATTGCTACCCTCTGCAATAATAAATTCCCCTTCCTCGGTTACTAAATAAATAGGGGATTGAGGGGTAGATAATTCATCCACCAAATACACTGCATTAGAAAATGGAGCATTGTTCTTGTAAAACGTTTTATCACCAAATACAAAGTCAATCTCGACATAATCATCAATAAACTCCGCATAATCAGGCAAATACAATTGCTGCGTTACTAATTCATAACGCATAGGGTAGCGTAAAAAAGCATCTGAAGCTTCAGGGTCTGGCTGAGCACTATTGCGTAATTCATTATGATAAATATTCCCTGCCATTTCATAAATAGCCGGATCTCGCACTACCGTTACTAAATGTTTGTTATTAAAATAAACATGCTTTTGAATTCGATTGCGCTCACCATTTAACTCAATAAGCCGTCCCCACGTTTGGGTTTCAAAGTTAAATTCAAGAGAATTTGCCGATTGCTCTAAATCCAAAATTCCAAAATTGAAAAAACTTCCTGCCGATACTCTGTAAAAAACGGTATTTTCATACTGATATAAAAATCCATTTGAATTTCCCATCAAAAAAGGGCTTAAAACATCACTTTGGGTCGAATTCTCAAGCAAAACATTTACCGCTTGCGAAGATATATCAAGAGGCTGCTGGCCATCCGATACCATAAACGACACAAGCCCATTACTGTTTTGCGCAAGCCATACCATGCGCCCATAATCAACAGACAATGAAAATGGATCTGCAATTCCATAATCCCAGTTATATGAGGAATTCAACTTCCATGGAAATTCCCGCGTAACACCTGCAACCGTAATCTGTGTGGCAATATTTGCCCAAACATCGGTAGTAAAACTACACAATATGTACAATTGATTATGTAATACCGCAAATTGACCAATAATTCCTGACGCACGGTTATTAAGTGCCGCACCATTTATAGTAAAGCAATTATTCAAAGTTCCTACATCAGGGGATGATGCGAATAAATTTATTCTGGTGAGATAATAGTCCGGTGTTCCTATAACGCTTACCACAAAGCGATTACCAAATGCCGCTACAAAACCTGGCTTACCGCCTGCTAAAGCGCCCCCTGGAGCATTTGGATCGGTAACAGTACCTATACTTACAGTTGTACCGTTTTCGGTAATAACCTGCAATGTGCTCTCATCAGATAACATCACATAAATTAAATTACCAACAGGCAATATGGCATACCATAAATTTCCGGTTAACGCCACGCTACCTACAAGTTTCTGGTTATAGAATTTGTCATATTGAAAAATACGCGTACCATCTATTACGTATAAATAATTAATTGTTTTAAATAAAATTCTTGGCTCTGAATCAAAAACTAATTTATTTGAATCTAAAAAACGTATATGCTTACGACCCATTGCAGGATATAACGCTTGTTTTTTCTTGCCCGACTCTACCGCAATACCGTACCAATTAGCACAATCCATTGCACCAAACTGAATGAATCTTTGCACATCGTAATAACAAAATATCGGTAATTGTTCGATAGGCATCAAGACATCCTTTAAATATATTTAGATTAATTAAGCGTGTATACCTCAGACCCCAGCACGTACACGCCATGCGCCATTCAAAAGGCTTTCCCTATCGCCTGTTATTGTAAGATTAACCTCGGAAGCTGATTGCATAATATCGGTTGCTTGAATCAACATATCTTCTAACTTTACCGTCCACGCATCAGCGCGCCCTTTGTACATCGATACGTCTTTGGCACAAGCAAACAACAAATAACGCTGATAATAAAGCGGTAAAGAGTCCATCGTATCATTTGATGTAAGTGAAGAAAGCTCAAATTTTCCACGCGCAAAAAAAGTAAAAAACTGCGATGGCGCAGGATATAATTGTGCTCGTACAATTTCAGTTTCAGGAAAAACTATAATAAATCGAGGCAATCCTTGAAGTGGCTCATATTTCCATGAAGCTAAAAATTCATCCCGTGATTGGTTAATAAGGGGATAGGTCACACCGTTTAATTGAAGCCATGCACTGTTTAAATTAGCAAGCCTGCCCTCTTTGATATAAACAACATCTGGAAGAGTATTATCATGCGTAAACGTAAGGTTTGAAAGCTGTGTACTGGTTGCATTGTTATTTAAAGTAATCACATTACCAAAAATGGACAAAATAACAGTAAGAGCGGGAATTCCCGTTCCCGATACTAAATCGCCTACTTGATATAAGCCACCATTAACTACGTTAAATACAGGAGATGCGGTTGTTAAATTAACCACTTCGGTTTGGGTTGTAATAATTGGAAAGCTTCTATCGGTAAAGTAAATCTCTTTCATGCCCAAATTAATAGGAACGAAAACCGTTTTAGCAATTGTTAGCATCAAACCATTGGCAGCATAGGATTGTAATAATTGATTTAAAACTTGAATACAAAGTTTTTCGTCATCGCCGTGTAAAGGGACTGTCGGGTTTGAGGCATTGATAAGCCTATAAACTTGAAATGCAAATTCCCTTACAGTAGCCATCTATCACTTCCTTTTGACTCGCTTTGGATTTATTAAATTTTCCAAAACACAATTTTCTTGTTCATCCTCGGTTTCTTCTATTAGTTTTGGAATGTCATTTACATTAGCAAACCAAATACCGGTAGCCATATGGATTTTAAACTCATCCCATGAATTCACCAGCTTTTTTTGGTCATTTCGACCATAGATGAAAACTCTAAATCCATCCCTGGAAACTTTTCGTCCTTGATACAACACTTCTTCACCCTGCATTTGAAACATCCTTGTTAAAAGGGCGTAAAGCTTACGCCCTTTAAGTCCTTAAGAACAAATCCGAACTGCAAACTCAGGATTAATTGCGACACCACAGATGATGTCAATACGATCTAGCTGTTCGTAGTTACGAATATCAGCCCCCAAAGTGTAGGTCATAGCCAATTTATACAAATCGGAATATCGTGTGACCGCATCCACGCCACCTCGAAGTTCCTTTAAAGGGGGGGCTGCAAACACTACCGCTTGTGTATGATAAGCAAGTGATACATTATGGCTGTCACGCAATAACATTTGAGCGCCATTTGGTATTGCTGCAGATATATTCTGACGCGCACCATCAATAACGATAGTAGGATTAACAGGAACATCTGCAGTTCCTCCGGCGGTTGAAATAACCTGAGCTGTAACTACAAACTGTGCACGCTGCTCTAGGGCGTCGTAAGTAAGCGGGTTAACCATAAACACACCAGCGGCATCAGCAACCTCAATGATATCGCCTTCGTTAAATACAATAGTTGATGCAACAAGACCCGTTAACGATATAGTATTGCCACCAATGATAGGGCCGTTTGTTACCGTCCCTGCCAATTTAAAGCCTGCAGGAGGTGCTCCACCTGCTTCACCCGCGCCTGCTATTTGTCGTGTTAAAAAATTGGTCTTAAAAAAATCAAAACCTGACAAATGGCCTACAAAACCATCAATTAAGGCGCCAGTATTCACCGTCATATTGAAAGTGTTGAATAAATCATTGGATAAGCTTTGAGCTACACGAGGGGATACGGCAGCATAACGTTTACCGTCTTCAGGAATAGCAAGTTCTGTCATGTACGCATCAGCGCTAAGTATAGTATTGAAATCTACAGGCACACCAGGTGTTCCCACTGCTTGATAAGTTTTCTTCTGAAAATCATTAGCAATGAATTTTTCTACCATATTGGCCAGACGTTTCGCACGAGGAGCGTTGGCCATTTCCAAGTACGGCTCATCACGCGCGCGATTAAATGTCAGGTCAAAGCCTGTATATTCAAGCATCGTGCGAAATTGCTTGGTAATAGATAGAGGACGAATTATTTGTACACGTGCCTCAGAGGTTGCTGTAGCGCCCTCACCTGCCAAATATCGCTCTTCTAAACGATAATCAATCGTCTGGCCGGTTGCAAATTTGAGGTTTTTAAAATCGGATTCTAAATTGCGATTTGCCGTTCTTGCAAAAGCAAGACTATTCCAAAATCTAACGAATACGTCATCAAGTACGTATTGTGTCTCCCTGAACAAATTAGCCATAATATATACTCCCTGTATATAAGATAAACAAAAGTAAGATAAAAAACTCTTATTCGTCTTAGCGGGGAGACCTAATACGCGCTATATATTTATGGCAGATGGAAGCCAGGTAAAACTACGCATCTATGGCAATGTTAGACTAGTGTTTCACAAAATTGCAATAGATGCGTTAAATTTAACGTCTACGCTGTGCCATAATAGCTTTCTTTTTTGCCTCGGATTTTGCAATTAGTTCTTCTATAGAAGGCTCTTTCTCGCTTTCATGAGATATTCTTCCATCTTCTTGCGTGCGCGCCACAGGACGTGGTGCTTTGGTAAAAGGCTTTGTTTGACGCAAGGTTTCCTCCAATCGTCCCATTTCGGCTATTTGAACATACCCGTCAGAAATTGCGGAAATACGCACTAATTCTTGCGGTGCACGTTTGGCAGCGGCATATAAAAAAGCGGCAGGATTTTTCATGCCACGGGTAGCATGCACCATGTGATCGGATATGGTTGCAGGAACCGCGCCTATTACCTCTCTAAAGTCTTCAAAACGGGAAACGTCATCGCGAAATTTATTCTCAAATTGCAGTTGAGCTGCTTGTTCTTTTAGTTGTTGAGCTTTATATTCCTTGCGTTGCTCCATAGTATTAACTGTATGTTCAACGAAGGATGCTAATTGTTGATCCCATGTTTGCCCTGAATCAGGATTGTATTCAAATCCTGAGGCTTCGGCTTGCTGTACGGTAGGAGGCTGTTGCTGGACGGCTATCTGCGCACGTAAGGCTGCCATTTCGGCTTCATACTTTTTAGCTTGGCGGGCTAAACGCTCACGAATTACAGGGTTTTCTTCTTCACGGGCATTACCGTATTCATCAGCACCCTCTTCTTCTTGTGCTAAAGACGCCGCTTCTCCCTTATCATCTGTGTCCTCATCTGTCGCGTCACCGCCGAGATAATCATCTCCCGCATTGTCGGCACGAAAGGGTTTCTCTTTCTCAAGAGGCACCTCCTCAACGCCGTCAATCTCCGGTGCGTAGTCATCCATAGCAGGCTCAAACTCTGGTGCTTGAGGGGCTAAGTGTGTTTTTGCGCCAACTAAAATATCATCAATATTGCTTATCTCTGTAGCCATAACGTCCTCTTTAGTGTTGTTATAAACTTTGCTTATGCGTCAAAATCTTAACCAAGTTATCAGCGTGTGCTATTGCCTGATCGCTATTTGTCCTTTCTGTTTCGGCTATGTATCTAAGTTTTTGCTCCTCTATGTTGCCCGCTAGTTCCATTTGGGCTATTTCTAATTTTATTCGCTCTATTTCAATCTTTGCTTCAGCTTCTTGTTGTTTGATAATGAGCTCTTGCTTTTTAATCTCAATTTGTTGTTTTTTGTATTGGATATCCGCTTCTAGTGCTTGTTCTTCAGGTGAAGGTTGGCTTTGACCGTTTTCTTGCGGCATCTTGCCGGTCTTGCCTGCTTCAATGATAGCAGGCGGTACGATGGTTTTAAGGCGATTTTTAATTTCAATCGTATTAACCAGGGGTAAGTTTTCGGCATAAAGGTCTGCAAATAGGTTAAGCAATTGTGGGTTAGCCTGTAAGACCATATTGAGCGATTCAAGCGCCTGTGCTTTTTGTCCTTCATAACTTGGGCCTGCTTGTAGGCGCACCTCAAAGCTACCCTTGCGGATATCGTTCTTAATGCGTGCCGCATAGTCATCCATCTGTTGGTTGATGGTGATATTTTTACGTCCTTCGTCCGGTGTCATAAGGTTGATTACCCGCTCGGTATCATAAACGCGTGGCACCATTTGATTTACTATTCGCCCGCCTGCGGAAATGGCACGATTGACGCTATTAAAGGCCACGTAGGTAGAGTAACTGCCCTGGCGTGTTCTGGCATCAATTGCCGCACCGCTAATCTCGTTACCTTGTTGTCCCAATTGGGTGGGGTATAGACCTGTTGAGGTATAAAGATCTTGTATAGCTCTCTCGTATTGTTGGCTAAGGGATACGGATAGTTCCGGAGGTCGTAGCTGTTCAGGCTTGGCCCCTGAAGGTGATTCGTCATAGATGAGTGCTCCTTGGACGGTGTAGGGATCTCTCCACGTACGTTCTGTATCTGAACCCTGTACGTTCTTTTTACTTGCAATAAATTGGTCATAGCGGCTAATCTTTAATATAAATGCTGATTGTGTGCCTAAATAGTTAATATAGCGTTGAGCATCTACCGCATCAATAATAAACGGTCTACATATTTGTTTACCGTCTTTATCGTAATAGCTGTTTTGATCCATAAATACCAAAGGCAAGTCTTCACAGGGACATTCTGATTTATCTAGCTCATAATCACCTGCAATTTCATAATGCATAATTTTAGAGCGACGTATTTCTCGTTTGCCTTCTATACGTACAGCCTCATTGTCATCGTAGAGGGTAATAAATTCATCGTTAACTTGTGACAATTCGGGCCAAGCTTTGGGCTCCATACCGATTGGCGCTTGTTGAGGATGGCCCATCATTGGTGGTTGCAGGGGAGGTGGTGTCTCCATATCCATAGGATGGCGCCCCATTTCAAGGCCTGAGTATTCGCCCATCATCATTTGTTGTTCTAAAAGACGTGCAGTGGTTTCGCGTGATTTTTTGATGAGCTCGTCCATTTCCTCTTGATTTAATGTCTTGCCGTTGGATAGTTTGTAGAGCATATCTTTTACAAACTTACGTTTGTAGAAGTGATTAATGGTAATTCCTTCATCATCAGCCCACGAAAAACTATCATTTTTTAGGGCGGGATCTGTAGCTAATGCTATTTCTTCTTTGCTTGCTGAAACGCCCACATCGTTTAGGATTTTTTCTTCGATATCTTTGCCGTAGACTTCACGAAACTTAGGGCGTGTCATTCGGGCTACATAGCCGCAGACCATGCCGTCGGTTTTATCGACCCGATCGGCACCCAAATCCCAATACGAGCGGCTTGCGTCTTTGAAGTGGCGCGGAATCATATCCTGGTCAAACGAGCGCGAACTAGCGTAATCGGTATCCCATAGGAAGGCACCGAAGCCGCCGACAAACGATTGAAAGGCTGCTACTTGATAAACGGTCTTGGCGTCTTCGCCTAGCATAATGTCTTTTACAACCATAGAGCGTAAACTTGCAGTTTCTTCATCACAATTTGATAATGGAACTACCTCTAATTGTGGTGTATTTTGTTGTTGTTCTCCTAATAGCGAATTGACAAGCGTTGCTAGCTTATTAAATTGAAGAGGCACCTTTTTATATTTTTTAAGCATATCCTCTTCATCTTCTGTCCATTGTCGACCTAAAACAAAGCCCATCATCTTATGATATTGGTCAATATTATATTTGAAATATTGACGCCATTTTTCACACGCAATACGTGCTTCACGCGCTAACTTCTCAGCCTTACTAGCCATTTTTATCGTCCTTTTATTAACCTAATCCTTTTAAGTAAACATGCCAGCGCTCTTTTCGGGTAAATAATGCGGTCTATAGCCACCCGATGTAACATAATCTCCTACATAAAACGTTAAAGCTAAAGCATCAGCGGTATCGGGTGATTTCATTCCGCGTTTGCGTAATTCGTCCTTTGATTCAATTTGCAGTCGTCCTGAGCTGTCAAATTTATAACCAAGGCTTGTTAAATCACCCAAAAGTTCATCGCTATCGGGAATTTGTACCGGCATTTCTTGTGATAGCCATTCACGCGTGTCATGCCACAATTCGGCTCTTAAATTTTTAAATTTATCTTTATCGTTAGCACTTCTTGCAACATTTACCCCTTCAACACATTCATAACCTAATTCAAGTAAGCGATCAACAATACCCGCTCCAATTCCTATACAATCAATACAAACTTTGTTCGGACGTTCGATGTCAATAATACGCCTAATAGTTCCCACAATCTCCATGGTGTTTAGATTAAAATGCGTCTCCAATTTAAAGGCAAGACGCCCTTTTCGTCGAATAATGGCGGTGCGATCATGGTCGCTTAAGGCCGGATCAACTCCTATAACCAAAGGAGATTCGCTATCAACCGCATTCTTTCTCGCCCTATTGACAGGGCCGGCCTTAATAAACCTATTCGCCACCGGATTACGAAATGCATCAAGGGCTGTCATTGGGTATTCTACATTAAATAATTCACAGGCCGATTCATAGTCGTTACTAAAGTCTAGTAACTTACGGCGCCGCCAATACAAATGCTCTAACGTTAACCCGTCGCTAAGGTGTGCTTCAAATAGTTCTTGTTCCTCATCGGTTAAGCTTACCGTTTCCCCGTCACGTAAAGATGAGGTGTATTCCGGCTGCCAATACCACGGGATAAATATAGCCTGAAAATCAGACTGACCGGTAATCGCTGCCATCCACATATTGTAAAAGTAATTACCTATCCCGTTAGCCGTAGACTCTAAAATAATTTCAGTCCCAGGCTCATTGGATACGGCTTGCAATATTCCCTTGGCATGCTCTTCGGCGTTAGGCCAATAAGCAACCTCTGAGCCATGGAATATTTGAATGGTTTGTGAACGACCTACCGACTTATTACCAGCGGTACCTACACCATATCCTGAATTAAGTGTACGGAAATTTAACTCTTTAGCGCTTGAGGTATCGGGTTTAGGCAGCAATCCTTCGGGTAATTCGTCGTTAAAGCGCTTAGTCATATCAAACAAATTTTTAGACGCTTCAGCTTCATGAGTTAGAATAAACGCTTTTTTTCCTTTCCTAGTACTAACAATATGAAAATCACGCGCTTGTACATAAGTTGAGCATCCTTGTTGTCTCCCCTTAAGCACCAAAGCTCTCACCCAAGACATTTTCTTTTTTTGTTTTTCTAAGCGCTCATGTAAATAGGTTTGGGCACGATTAAATATAAAAGGCTCAATATTTCCTGACTTGGTGCGTATTTTTAAAAAGTTCTTAGCAAATAAGGGCAGACTGGTAAATATTTTTATTAATCGTTTCTCGTCCATAAATGTCTTTTATATCGCTTAATCTTCTGGCAATAAATACATTGTACTCCATAGGCTTCACCCTTAGGCTTAAACATGTCAATCAAATAAACATGTCCTTTCAATTCACATTGAATACGTATTTTAATCCTATTAAATAATCTAAATATATATTGCATCATGCAAATTAAAGCTCCATAGATAATTCTTTAGATAATTCTTTAAGCTTACGATATACCGATTTTTCACGAATAATGTCCTGATAAGATATAAAATTATTCGTGCTTTTAACATTTTCAAGCAAGCCAATCAGATATTTGCGCACATTATGCTTATCTTGGATAAATTCAACGGAAAGCTCATCAATTAGTTTATTTACTGGAAAATTATCAGGATTTCTTGCAAACCAGCGCAGCTTGTTAAAAATATTGCAATGGATTGCGTAAAAAAAATCATCTTCATCAAGCTCAACTAAATCCCATAAATTAGAATCTAATAACAAAGAGCCTAAATAGATTTGTTCAACAGCAAGAATAGCCCCACCTTGTATTTCCGGAATAATGCTCATAGCGCATCCTTGTCATTAATTATCTACCAGTTTGTCTATTATCTTTTCTGCAAGGCTATTAAAATTCTTATCATCATTTTCCTTCTCGCGCCATCTAGCGCGTGTTTTTAGCCAAAAAATCATAGCCGATAAGTCATCACCTTCAGTGGCTTTCTTAAACAACTTAGCTGCTACCTTGGCATTGGCGCGTATCACAGAATTATCTAATTCATCCCGATAGTATTTCAACAATGTATTAACATGAATATCTAGATAATTAGCTATATCCTCTTGAGTATTGCCAAAACTTGTAAGAGCACAAACCTCAGCACGTGTCCATTCCGTAGGTTCATGTGGTTTTGATATGCCTGATTTAGGTGTGGCCATAGAAAGCCTCTCTTACCACTTTATTTTTGAAATAATTATCATACCATAAAGTATATAATTTGCTCAATTTAGACTTCAAAAATAGTACGGAAATCAACCTCATGTGTGATCAAATTCCGTACATATAGACTTTTATAGTTTCTAAGAGCATTCACTAAGGCCCGGCCTGAACGTTTCTCTTTTCGCCTTCCATACCTTGACCAGCAGGGCCCGGCTCACAATAATTAGGTTGCATTTTGTTTTGTTGTTCGACGCGACGACCATGGGAGCTTGAAACTCCATTGTAATGCGTGTTGCCCTCAAACGTATCTTCAGACGTATAGTCTTTGCAATAACTGTCCATAGTAAACTCCATTTAATCGATTAATTGAAGATGACGAAATCGCCATTTTCAAACAATAACATAAAGATTTGTTATTCACAAAAACAGTGGATAAATTTGTAGAAAAAACCAAATAACCGATAACCAATCTACTTTTTAACACCATAAAGAAATTTCTTCACATAGTATAATTTTTTATCATTATTTATTCCAAGTTGTTGACATATATTACAAGTAGTTGTAACATAAATAATTAAACCATTGAAGGAAGAAAAGATGAGTACAATAAATGAGCTAACACTTTATGAATTAGGTGGCGAGGACTTTGATGTTTGGTTATCGCCTAACAAGCAATTCGGTTTTGATTTGGAATTAGAGCGTGAGGATGGCGCAATTTTTGAAGAGAAAGGATTACATTTTTATGTAGTTGAAAGTTTAGCTGATTTTTGCAGGAGATATTTACATGCTTATGAACGAGTTACTAAGGAGATTTCTTTATGATTGAAAAATATAGTTTTTATGAATATGAGGTATTGCCTTCTAAGCAATATTGGGTATACGTTATTTACCATCCGGATTACAACCCCTGTTTACAGAGTGTAATAAGGGAATCGGATGAATGGTATGACACGGAGCAAGAAGCGCGATTTGCAGCAATTGGGCATATTGGTTTATTAGAAAATGGAGAAGGATGATGATTAAGAAAATACGGTGTTTTTTAAAAGGGCATAGGTTTTTAATGCAATACAATTTTAAAACGCATTATTATACCTGTCATCCGCAGGATAGGTGTGCGCATTGTAATAAGCAAAGAGGAATGGAAGGCTTTATTGCAAGTATTTAAAGCAATAGTCGTAATGGGAATGATAGTTATATTAAATAACTACATTTCCATTTCCTGGTGGGAGTTGAGAATAATTTCATTGAGTATTATGGAAATTTGGGGTAACCATGGATAAAGAAAATTATCAATTTATGACATCATTTTTGTTAGGAATAATGTATGGTGGCATAATGAATATTGTTGAGAGTGATGCAGATTTAAAATCACGTCTTATAGCTCTTGAGGAATTAGCATTATCTTTTAGAGGAGAAATAGAAAAACTATATTATCCTACTTTACCACCTGAACGTCAGTAGCAATGAGCCCTTTTGGAGAGGTTGAGGGATTAAATTTAACTGATGTTCCATTTTTCAAAGTTTTAAATCCTTCAGCCTTAATTTCTTTATAGTGCACAAAATAATCTTTGCCATTAGAAGTAATAAATCCATATCCTTTGCTATCATGAAAGTATTTTACTGTCCCAGTAATCATTTTTGTTGCATCCTGCGCGTTAAATTAAGTCACTATGATGAGATCTCATTACAACATATACCTACCTAGCTGGTATTAATTAAAATCCCTTATAAAGCTCTGTATTGCCGTTTGCGTAATCTGGCATTTTGTATTGTTTCCATACTTTAACATGCTCAAGAAGACAATCGATAGGAATTAAGCCGTTTAACATATCTTGTTTGTCTTCTTTGCTCAAGAGGCGTGTGCTAATCAACTCCGGTTTCACGCACAGCATCTTTGCCACTATTTTCAACAATTCTTTGCACTGCTCGACCGATAGCGGTATCGGTTGGGATTCGTCCATATTCTGATAATCCTAGTAATTTCCGTATTACAGGCATGTTTTCTGCCATTCCCTTTAAGTGCGCATACTGCGGCAATATCCCTGATTTCGACGGATAATCCTTATCCTTGTCCATGTATTTCTCCGTAAATACCATTTCCCAGATTTGAGAAATGCATAACCACGCGGGTTATCCTGCGTTTTTGCTCCTCCATAACCCTACCCATTCATAACCGGGAACGCATGTTTTGTAATTATCAAAATCTTCTTTTGTTGGCGGCGTGGTTCGTTCAACCACTTTTAAAGACTCTTTTCCAAAACCAGTAGCCTTAAATTTTTCTTTTGTTTCATATTGATTGGTGAGTATGTGCTTTAATCCGGTAAAACGTTGATAGTTGCTAAAGTCGTTTTCTTGTTCTTGTTTTTTGACGTGGTGAGTGCAATGTTCTAAAAACAATTCGTCGGTACGGTCATCGCATTGAAGTTTGTAAGAAAGAAGCTCGTCTTTTTGTTCTTGAGAAAAAAAACTACTACTACTTGGGGCTTGGTCTACAGTAGTTAGTTTTTTATTATCTTTAGTATCTTCTTTAATATCTATATCCGGTGAACCGGACAAGTTTAGTCCGGTCGGCCGGACAAGTTTAGTCCGGTGAACCGGACTAGTGTTTAAACTTTTTACATTAGTCCGGGGTGCCGGACTAGTGTCTGTTTCATCTACAATTAGTTCTGATTTTGGGCTATATACCCATTGTGTTTTTTTGCGGTTTGTAAATCCCGTGCGCTTTATATAGCCAATCTCTTCAAGCTGATTCAAAATACAAAAGTATTGGCTTTTACAAACCCCAGCCAGTTGGCACAAATAATCTTTTGATGCTGTTATGGATTGCCCGGCGGTATGGAGAGAATAAAAAAATGACGCGATTAACAAAGCTGATTTTTCAAGTCTGCTATCTTGATATAAAAAAAGTGGAATATTGATGTATGAAGGTAAATTAAACTTCGTATTGTTGTTATTTAGATCTGACATGGTATAATTCCTTTGTTGTAGTTCCGTCGTAAGAACTGTATTTTTAGGGATGTGCCCTGCTTGTTGAAGCAAGTAAGGCTTGGGGATGGACCCCAAAATTATCATTTTTCTTCTTTTAATTCATGATACTTTGCAATTCCTCTAGTTAGCCAGCAGCAAGCTTCTTTCAGTTTATCAAGACATTCTTGTTTTTCATATTTAGATGCGTCTATTTTATCAATTTGATTCCAAAGGTTCTCAAAATTAGATTGCGCAATACCTATAGTTCGGCGTCCCACTTCGGTTATTTGCAGTGGTTTAAATAAATTTTTATTTTTTTTAATATTTTTCTTGAGTGAAAGTACTTCATTCGCTTTTTTTTCAGGTGATTTTTCAGGAGGAGGCGGAAACTTATAATCGCCATTAAGTACGTCAATAATAGTTTTGGCCGTCCTTAATTGATCATCATTTGCTTTTTCGCTTTCTAAAACAATTAACGCTTTCCGCTTAAAATCTTCTAAACTGTTAAAGGGGTAATTATCCGTTAAGAAGCGCCATCCATGAACTTGTAAGTTATAAATATCAAAATTTGTCATGGTATAAAGGGCATCTAATTCATCCCTACGGTTTAATAATTCTTTTATTGCCGAATAAAAACCAGGATCATCATTGATAATAGCGTCTTGTACTTTTTGATCATCAAAGCGAATAAATGGGCCTAAACCGCCCATTTGATAACCCATATTACCAAATTGAAATTCGTAACCATTTATCTCTATGTTTATTACATATCCCATGCTATAGTTTTCCTGGTTGTATGCTTTTAGTTATATTTTTCATGATTGATTTTCCTTTAGAGTTAAGTTTCCGTTATTTTATTAAATAAGCCCGATGGCCAAAACCAATGGGCTTATTAACGGTCGTTGTTTTGCAATTCATTCATGTTATCTTTTAACCATCTCTCAACAATTTGAACTTCAATTATGCTAAAAAATAATGGTTTAGGATTTGAAGGATCTCGATCATAAATCGAATTTGCTAATTTTTCTAACAGTTCTGAGGATTTCGCATAAATATTAAATGACATAAAATCTCCTTTGCATTTTGTCCGTCCTTTGGGTAAAATCCAAATAAGTACTATCCTATTTTCCTATAATATCAGGATATGCTTTCACCGGCCTTAGCCAGCTTGATGCCTTATTTTACGATAGGGCATCAAGACATCTTACAAGAAAAACTTATTGATTTAAAGTTCATCTTTTTTGCGTAAATAGGCAAAATAAATAAGCATACTAGTTGCTCCAAAAGGGATCCCAATTAAAAATCCAAACAACAATAACCCCACATCATTCCCAAACCACCAGATACATTTGTAAATAAGAAAACCCATTCCAAAACACATTATTTGGCGTCGGAACCGGTGGATAAGTTTAATCAATCATCGTCTCCGGATAACAAATTGTTTTTAGCTTTACCGGTTACAACAATTCTGGTCTGGAGGTGTTTAAGACAATCGGTACGTGGGTAAAAGCGAAATAATGAATGGACGCCACCTTCTTCCTCAAAATGGGAGCAACGCTGCATTTCAAGACGAATCATGGCATAATTGGTGTCCTTGATTGATCTATTGTCACCCATAGGGTTATCGCCGCAACCGGTTAACAGCAAACAAATCCCTACGATTAAAGTCTTATTCATCTTTCACATCCTTAAGTACATTGTTTATAATATCCACGCACCGCTTAAGGCCCATAATGTAAGATTGGCCCATTAAAACGCTGTCCTCCTCCTTATCTTTTTTAGCCTTAGCAATCAAATCCATCACGGCTTGGAATTCAATTTCAACCAACATAGTTACACAGTCGGCTATGTCAGTTACTTTCAGCTTGCTCATCTAAAATTCCTTTTTGTCGCCTAACTTCGGCCAATGATTCCAGTAAAACGTTTTGCATAATATCCAATGAATAAGGGTATGTTTCGTTTTTAGGTGAACAGTGCTTGTCCGTAAAATCCCAAAGCGCCTGTGTAACTAAAGCCTTTAAATCGGCCTGAGCGTTATCAAGGCGCTCTTTAAGCCAGCGGTCATAGTAATCGGTGCTTGCTTTATCGTAACGTTGACAATTGGTTTCTGTTTCGTTGACAAAGTTACGACAATTTTCTCTTAAATCTTTATTGCGTAAATCAGCAACCATATCGCGCAATGATTTATACATTTCATAAAATGGCTCATTCACCTTGCGCCTCCTCCGGATTAATACGAAAATTCGATGCCGATAATATTGGATTTAATTTGTGATCATTAAGCATTACCCACATTTCAATCGTGCGAATTCTGCGTAATAGATCAAAGTTTTCTTTACGAAACCGATTCGCCACCCACATCCAAAATAAAGTACATAGCATAAACATTAAAGGATTTACGATATTTAGAATTTGAATAAAGGTCATGCTGCTTGGCTCTCCACTAATTGGTCAATAATGTAATGACATTGCGCTTCCATGTAATCATAAGATTTTGATGTGAATTTTGATGCAGGGTTTGGTGCGAAGAAATAGGGCATTTTATTTAATAAATCCAATAGTTGGTCTTCATCTTCGCTTAAACTTCCAACAAAATATTTAATAACAGTTTTTTTGTCACGCTTGTCATAACTCTGGGCCGCATCAAAGCCTATCCACAAATCATTACATGCAACCGGTAATAAATCTTTCGCATCATGATGGGTATCTGAAAACGTAATATCTCCATGACACCTAATGTTAGACATATCGACACGGCTATGATCAGGAATAGCAACATACCCACACCGATTACCACGCTTAGTAAAAGTAATAAGGTATTCATAGCCTTTATAAACACCACCTCCTTCAATGACCGCGTGCGGACTAATCGGTAATATTTCACGGTCACCCTTCATTTCCAATAATTGCGTAATACAACTCATCCTAGCCCTCCATTGTGTCAATAATTATTTTTGCTGCTTGTACTGCCTTTTCTTGGGTTTCGTATTGCTCCACCGAATTATGAATAATGAGCTTAGCCGGTAAATAAGCAATCTTAAACGTGTACTTAACCGGATAGTCATACACCAAAATAGCAAACGATTTATATTCAAACTCCTCGGAACCGTCCCCGCATAGCCATGTTTTTAATTGCTTCTTAGCAATACCAAGCCTATGGACATGACCGTCACCAGTTGTAATTTTGTTGCGCCATTCCATATACCAATCACCTATTTGGTAGCAAATCCAATCTATCTGATCTTGGCTAAACTTAGGTCTTTTGCTCATTCTTTTCTGTTCATTAGTCATAAAGATCTCTTAAAAAAATTAATAAACTTAGATCTCGCTTTTTCCATGATGCCAATGGGCTTTTAACTTCCCTTCGGTAAGCGATTCTAATTTCACCTGCGCTTTTAAAGGCACAAACCCCCATCGTAGCCAATTCCCCAATGTACTACATGACATCCCTGTCTCTTTATTAAAACGATATAACGTCTTGTAATGCTTTTTTACTTCTTTAGGAGTCATGCTTTTTTTATTCCTATAATTTTTTATTATTATTGCAAATTAATTGACATATTACAATTTTATTGCAATAATGGTTTTACGTCAATACCGACGCAGAGCATATACGCTAAAGGGGTATTTAAATGCAAGAATATGATGTAACGATAGAAAGAGAGAGAGCTCTACAAGAATCTATAAAAGGATTGGAGTGTATCAATAAGAAGATAGCAGCGCTTATAGTACGCAAAGAAAAATTAACCGAGATAATTATTGGTGCATTAGGCCATGAACATGAAGGTCAAAAGTCCTATGAGTATGATGTCTGGAAAATTGAGGTTAAAACACCATGCTTATATGTTCTTAATAAGAAAAGATATGAATCAGGTGAGATTTGGATACCAAAGGAGTTTAATCCAATTAAACAGTCGGTTAGTTATACTATAGACAAGCGATTATGCGATCAATTTATGCTTGAAGCTCCTAAGAATGTTAAAGATGCGCTTGCAGAGTTAATTGATAAAAAGCCAGGTAAGGCAGGTGTTACTATTCGTGAAAGGGTGTAATCATGAATGTTTGTATTATTAATTATTGCACGAATATAAAGCATTCACGCCAAGGATGGTGTGAAAAGCATTATAAAAGATGGCTTATTCATGGAGATCCAAATAAATGTAACAAGTTTTCAGAAAGTTCTGCTTCTTACGTTAAAAATAGATTTTATTCGTATGTTTGCATTCCTGATGAAAATGGATGCATGGAATGGACTGGAGCAAAACATAATTCTGGATATGGAACATTTAGTTTAAAGGGTTCTATTTTAATAAAAGCCCATCGGTATTCCTATGAATTATTTAAGGGAAAATTCAACAATGAATTACATGTATTGCATACATGTGATAATCCTAAATGTGTTGCCCCTCAGCATCTTTATCTAGGAAAAGATAAGGAAAATGCTAGGGATAGAATAGAAAGAAACAGACATATAAACCCTCCTGTTAGGCGTGGATCAGAAAATAATAAATCAAAATTAACAGAGTCTAATGTTATTGAAATTATTGAAATGCTTAATATGAAATTAAGCGAACGATTCATAGCAAAAAAATTTGGAGTAACCAAAAACTCTATTCATTCCATAAAGCATAATAAAACATGGTCGCACATAGATAGGAGTGTACAAAAATGAGTAACACTGTATTAATTATAGGCCAGAGTGGCAGTGGCAAGTCCACTTCCTTAAGAACCCTAGATCCAAAATCTACCTTTATCATCAACGTTTTGGACAAAGCCCTACCATTTCGCGGTTTTAAGAAAAACTATCAAGCCGTGACCAAAGAAAACAAACAAGGGAATTATTTCTCAGCCAATGATTGGACGCATGTGGTTCGCTGTATAAACATGGTTGATAAAGAGCGACCTGATATCACTACCTTAATCATTGACGACTGGCAATACATTTTAGCCTATGAGTTTATGCGCAGGGTTTCAGAGAAGGGATTCGATAAGTTTAGTGAATTAGCCAACCACGGTTGGTCTACGATTAACGCCTGTTTGATGACGCGCCCAAATTTGACCTGTTTCATATTGGCTCATAGTGATGTCGATAATACAGGGCGTTCCAAATGCAAAACAATCGGCAAGATGTTGGATGAGAAAATAACCATCGAGGGGTTATTTAACACGGTGTTGCATTCACGCGTTGTGGATGGGGAGTACTTGTTTCAAACCCAATATGATGGAGAGTATTTGGCGAAGTCGCCGATTGAAATGTTCGATAACTTTTTAATTCCAAACGATCTTAAAATGGTTAAAGAAAAACTGGAATCATATTATGCAGATTAATAGGAGTCATTATTCGCATAGAGCTTAGAAAATCTTGGAAGCATATTTAATAAATTAATGAAGAGGAGTGAAAAATGAGAGATACGTTGCTAATTTACAAAAAAGATGTTCAAGAACTACTTGGAATTGGTGCAACTAAATTTTATGAACTTGTGAAACTTCCTGATTTTCCTAAACCAAGAACTTGTGAGGCATTTAAAATGCCAGTTTATTTACGATCTGAAATAATTCAATGGGCTGAAAGCCTTCCATCATGCAACGAAATTGAAGGGGAATAATATGAGTTTTTGGGAGTCTGAGTTGGGCAAAATTACGGGCAAAGCAGAGGATGCGTTTGCCAAATCATTTACACAAATACCTGATGGCACGATGGCATTAGCTCGTATTGATAAATTTATTAATGATGAGTTTAACGGCAATAAGTTTTTAAAGATTGAATGGATATTAACCGATGGTG
>Ga0209819_10000042_pt1 | contig 39713 bp, 70 predicted proteins | sample PPLLak2March2015_FD_187248 | JGI IMG/M metagenome (GOLD analysis project Ga0209819, IMG submission 187248) | Freshwater sediment microbial communities from Prairie Pothole Lake near Jamestown, North Dakota, USA - PPLs Lake P7 Core (1) Depth... | ecosystem: Environmental > Aquatic > Freshwater >... | reverse complement strand
GTCCCTGCGGACCAGGCACCGTCGAGGCAGCGCCTGTGTCGCCTTTCGCACCTTGCGGTCCTGTCTGCCCCTGCGGCCCCTGCACGCCTTGCGGGCCGGGCACGCCTTGTGGACCTTGGGCGCCGGTCGCTCCCGTGCTGCCTTGCGGACCAGTCGCTCCCGGTGGACCAGGTACTGTCGAATCCGCACCGGTATCGCCTTTCGGTCCCTGCGGGCCTGTCTCGCCCTGCGGCCCCACCGGGCCAACTTCCCCTTGCGGCCCCTGCGCCCCGGCATGCGCCAGGAAGTCCATCGTCCCTGCCGTGAGCCGGTTGGAAACCGTCGCCCCCATCGCGAACGTCTGCGCCGTCGTGCCTTCCTGGCCGCGCACCACGTTGAGGATGTCACCGGACTTGCCAATGCCCTTGCAGATTTCGATCTGACCGGTACGCCGGTCCTCGATGGTGACGGTGTAATATTCCTCCGGCGCACCGACAGTAGGGAACTTGGCGCCATCGCCATTCTGGACACGGATAGACGTCGTTATGGCGTCGATACTGGCGTAGAGCCGTGACGACGCATTGTTGGTGAACAGCATCATCGGCACAGTCATGGGGTAACTCTCAACCCAATATCATCACGCTTGACCTGCCCGGCGTCGGTCGAAACCACCATCTGGATGGTATAGTCGATGTTTCCCTTGCCGGCGCCGACAAACATCGCCAGCTTCTTGTTGGTGACGTCGGTATAGGCGGCGGTCACCGACAGTGGCGCGTCCTCCGTATAGGGGTAGATGGTCACCTGGAAGTCGGTCAACACCTCCGTTTCTTCCAGCCAGCAGGAATAATCGAGATAGAGTCGCCGCCGTTCGACGACGCTCTTGCGGTACATTTTCAGCGTCGACGACATCAGGCACTCCTCTTCAGCGATTCACCCGGAATGACCAGCGTGCGTTGCTCGGCCGGGAAGGCAATCACGTTGTCCGCAGCCGCAATGACAAATTCGGTCAGCGGCATGGTGATCTTTACTTCGTCCAGTGGCGCTCCCAGCAGGTAGACCTGCGGCTCCGACGGCACCGGAATGTCCCTGACCATACCTGGCACCACGTAATCAGCGCAGCCATCGAAAATTTCCATCATCTCCGGCGTAATGATCAGCACTTCCAATGGGATGAAGCTGTCGAACAGATACGGCCACACCGGCTCATTTACGCCGGGGCCATTGATGTCGTCGCCGTCGTTTTCCCAGCTGTTGTATCCAGCAGGAAGAATGGGATGGCCGTAATAGGAGAGCAGCGGATCGGTCATGCTTTGAACCAACCTCGCTGCTGTAGAAAATCAGGCTGCACGACGATATCGAGACCATTCGTGACAAAGGGAAGCCCCAACGCCTGATCGATGAACAGGATCAGTCTGCCGGACGTGTCGCCCATGGTGAAATGGGTCACATCCGGACCCACTGGCACGTTGGGGATGACCACCTTATTGGTCTGCGCCGTGCCGTCGGGTGTGACCGTGGTCACAGTGATAGGCTGCGATGTACCGAGCAAAGGCACGCCGCGCGTCGTCAAATCGCTGACCATCGTATCGGTCGCCACGAATTGCGGCACACCACCCCACGCGGTCAGACGCAATTGCGTTGTCAGCCAGTTCAGCCCAGCCGTTACAAACTTATAGCGGGCGGTGTCGTAAGGAGCGTTCACTTACCAGCTCCTTGGGAACCGCCACCCCGGAACCCCATAAGCGTAGCCGCGGATCGCTTCCTGCTTGCGAAACGCCATTCTGTTGCGAAACCGCTTGGCATGGTAGGCGGCAATGGTCGGCGACGCCCATGGCTTTGCAGGCATGCCGTACAGGCGCCCGAGTGTGCCATCGAGCCAGTCCTGGAAGAACATCGGATACATCCAGTCGGGCAGCATCCAGTCCCCGCAGTCACATTCGACACAGCCGGCTGCAATGGTCAATGCCAGGTCGACCTGCAGCGGATATTTCACCGCCTCGACATCTGGCAGCCCAGCCACCGAAATGTAGTTGGGCCGGTAGATAGCATAGGTGAACATGCCGGTCGGTTGGATATCGCTGATCGCCGGCAGGTACGACGCATCGCCGTCGGGGAAGGTCTGCTCCGGTAGCAATTCACCCAGCGACGACTGGATGTAGGCGGAGCCGGTGCCGCCAACCGCCCGACCGGTCAGCGGCAGCCCGTTGTGAACGACGCCCATTGCCCGCACCACCTCCGCATCAGCCGGAGTCGCCAGAAAATATTCGGCGACATTCACCTCCAGTGTGATGTCGGTACGGTAACGCCAGGCCGAAGTGCGGCGCAGGAATTCGTCGATGACATTAAAGATTTCCAGCTGCAGCAGCGGATCGGTGACGCCTGGAACATGCACCTTCAGTGTCTGCATCAGGCGATCGATCGGACTGCAGGTGGTTGTCTCGGCCATCGCTCACCCCTGTACGCTCAGCAGCTGCGCAGCGAATTTCTGCAGCAACGCACCAGCCCGGCTGTCAACGGTCGGCTCGTCGTCCCTCAGCTGCATGCGGCCGACGACGTAATAGACCAGGGCCGACCTGTACATCGGATCAAGCGTCACCGGTGCTGCCGTGTCGATGGTGCCGACGGGGTCAACCCACGACACCTCGAACAATGGCAAAAACAGATCGGCCCTGAGCCGCTTCGCCTCCAGCAGGCCGAGATTGAGTGCGTCCACCATATCATCATCGGGGTAGCGGTACGGCGGATACTCATCCTGCAGGAGACGTCGCGATTCCTCGATGTACTGCCCTACAGTTTCCAGTGCAGCCATGGCTCACCCCGGCGTGACGATTGCCTGTGCCAGTGCCTTTCCGTCGAGCACCTTGTAGCCATAGACCTGGAGGCCGCGGAGCAGCGTGCCGAATGTCATTTCGGAGCGCAGCGTCTCGACCTTGTTGATCTGCGACGCGAAGGTCAACCCATGCTGGGTGCCGGCATAGACCACCCATTCACCGGCGGCCAGGCCAGCGGCAGTGCCGGACGGCAGCAGATTGGACACGTAGATCGTGAAACGATCGACCATGCCCAGTCTGCCGTTCCTCAAGATCGACACCGAATCGCCGGTCAGGGAGGCATCCCGGAGTTCTGACATCTTGATCTGCGAGGAAATCCACGCCGGCAGCACGACCCAGCGGCCGGTCTCCGGAATGTTCTGCTCGTCGAGCACCTGCCCCAGACGCACCAGCAGATCGACGATCTCAACCTTGCCAGCAGTGCCGGCCGGGTTGCGAGCGACGACCTGCAGCGGCGTTCCGGTGACACCCAGATTGACGTTCTTGGAAATGGCGCCAGCCGTTGTACCCCTGTTCCAGGTATCGGCGGTGCCGAGAAGGCCTTTCAGCACCTCGGTATCGACGACGATCTTGAACTGCTGGGCAGCGTCGTCCGACCACATGTTCATCATGTTGAGGTCCGCCTGGACCTCCATGACGTCGTCAAGGATGAGGTTGAAATACTTGCCTTTGTCGATCGGCAATTCGACGATATTCGACGAAGGCCGTTCGACTTCCAGGAGACCGTCAGAGCGATAATCCTTGATGGTGATCGTCGGTTTGGTCCGAATGATCACCTTGTCGCCCTTGTTCTTGATCTCCCCCTCGTAGTCGGTGTTGCTGATCGCTGCCAGCACGGTCGACGCATAGAATTTTTCGATCAGCTTCGTCGACCACAGCACCGGGATGAAGGTGCCGGAGTAGGCTGGTGTGGGTGTTGCTGAACCAGTCGGATAGATAGGCGGGGTGGTCCCCGCACCTGCTACAGGAAATGCCATGGCGAACCTCGCTCAGAGAAGCGTTACTGGATTCGCCCTTCATGCTGTGCGCGGTAGATGTCCTGCTCGATGGCGTCCGCGTCGGCCTCTCGGCCCCGATACTTGCCCGCGATCTTGTCTGCCGTGAACTTCGCAATCCAGGCGGCTGTGTAGATGGGCTTATCGGGCGGCAGGTTCTGCGGCGCCGACCTGGCTCTGCCGGGTGCCGCGAAATCTTCCAGGGATGGCTTGCCGGTGGTGCCGTTAGACGGGGTCGGCTCGCTTGCCTGGGAATCTGGCGGGAGGCCGACAGCCTCAGTCAAAAATCCCCGGAAAAACGATACGACCCGATTTCCTTCGTGTCTAGAGAAGGCTTCCTGCAGCATGTCGTGCCGGATGCGGCCGGAATACGGGTCGGGCAGCGCCAGCCACGCCTTGAATTCGTCCGACCGGTTGACCTGCTTCCACTCCGGTATGGTACTGTTAAGGCTCGAATAAACGTCGTTGACCTGGGTTTTCTCGATCACCGTGCCGACCCCGTCAACACGTCCCTCCAGGCGCTTCAGACGCTCCGCCAGCTCCTCGAACTCCGGCGCATATTCCTCCTTGGCGCGCTTGCCGATCACCGTCAGCAGCTCGTCGCCATACTCCGTCGCTTCTTCCGGGGTGACGAATTTCGGCCGCACCTTCGGCACCGCGGCGTCCGGGCGCTCCTCTTCGGCGCCCTTGATGCGCATCGTCGAGACCAGCTTCTCCAGCTCGTTGATGCGCTCGCCCTGCTGCTGGTAGTTCCTCAGCAGCGTCTCGTAACGCCCCTGTGCCGAGCGTGCCCGCTGCTCCCAGCTCTGCTCCTCCCCAGCCGGCTGCGGCGGTTGAGCAGTGAGGGGAGCTTCCGCCGTGACCCCCTCCGGCTGAGGAGGAGTCTCCGTCGTCGGAGGCGCTTCCTCTGGCGGCGGGGAATCTGTCGGGATCGCCATCTGTTCGCGCACTTTTTCAGCTTCGGCGATCTGATCCTGGACCTGTCTTGGCGGCTTCGGCGTGTAGTCGACCGGTGTCGCTTCTGGTTTCTTAGCCATTGGTGCGCATCTTCTCGTAAAGTTTCGGGGCGTTCATGAACGTCGTGGCGAGATCATTGGCGGCGAGCGACATGCCTTGCGCCCGCATCAGCAGCTCGACCGGGCATTTGACCATCTCGGAGGTCGTCGCGGCGGCGTATTCGCGCACTGCCGCCACCATCTCGTCCCAGGCCTCCGGCGCCTCGCCTCGCAGCCGCATGGCGGCATAGACCAGCCGGGTATTGGCGACCATCAGCGTCTGCCTTTCGGGGCCGACAGGATTCTGATCTCGGCCGGGTTCGGCTCAGTGGGTACAATTGGCGTCGCCTTGGCGTAATCGCCAATGGTGCGGCCGGACTTACCGAGGTCATTGAGACCGCCGCGTTTCGGCAACTGGCGCGACTTCTTGCCTACTTTCGCCACTTCTTCGACCCCTGGTGCTGCAATCCGACCTTGGTCTTCGGCACCTGGCGCTCGCCGAGCGCCTCGATGTCGCCGAGATCGGTCGGCTCATAGGTGCCGCCGTAGGAGATGTTGATCCCCTCGGCGTCGATCGGCCTGGCCTTGCCGCCCTTCTTCGAATAGTCGCGCTGTTCGCCCTTGGAGAATTTCGAAGACAGACCCGAGGAGGCGCCGCCCTTCATGGCGTAGCCCTTCTGGTAGGCAAGCCGGGAAATTCCCTGGCCCGAGGTCTTCGAGACCGAGGCTCTGGGTGCACGGGCCATGGGTCAGCTCTGGCTCGACCGGCCAGGTTTCTGCGCCTTCACCGCGGAAAATTTCTGCATCTTGCCGCTCGGCCCGCCAGACGGGAAGGCAGCGCCCTTGCCGGAATGCTTGGTGGTCGCGCTAACGCCGGGGGCCTGCGCGCCGACACCGGAGAATTTGTGCATCTTTCCGGACGGGCCAGCCTGGATTTTCTGTTTGCCGGCAGGCTTGGACTTCGAGGTCTTGGACGGCATGGCGTTCTCCTATGCTGGTCCCTGGGCCGGATTGGGGGGTGTACCTGGTCCGGCTCCCGGCGTCGAGCCAACCACGTTGGTCTGCGGACCCTGCGGAGCGCCAGGCGGTGCACCAGGCGGTCCGCCAGGCGCCGCAGGGCCGCCTCCGGGGGGCGGCCCGCCAGGCCCGGAAGGCCCGCCACCCATCTGCGCCTTGATCTCCTCGTCGGGCGGCACGATGTCCTCGCCTGGCATGCCGATGCCGTTCGACACTTCCCTGAGCACGTTGGCGCGGCCACGCACCCCCATGATCTGGCTGTCGATCGGGTTGGCGGTGATCTGCAGGAACTCTAGCTGCCGCTGCCGCTGTGTCTCGCGTTGCATCGCCACATTGACTCCGAGGACCACAATGTTCTCGTCGCCTCGGAGCATGCCGGTCTGGTCGGTAAGCATGACCATATCGTACAGCGCGCTGACGGCAGGCTCGATGACGTCGTTGTCGATGTTCGCAGCCACTGTCTGAAGGATTTTGGCTGCGTTGCCCATAAGCATAGCAAGACCAGAAGCTGTACGGCCAGCACCGCCAAGCCGCTCCGAACCAGTAATGTAACGGGGGATCGCGGAGAGTTCGTCGGCGATCTGGGTGAATTTTTCATAAACGCCGAGCAGCTCCTGGGCATTCGAATTGGGCTGGAAAAAGGTAATCGGCATCTGGCCGTTGTTGGCGCCCAGCGGGTCGGTCTCTACATGCCAGCGCTTCCACGGGTAGAGATCGTCGCCGTTCTCGTTTTCAGCGACGCGGTCGTCATTCACCACCACCTGAGGCCCAGAAGCGATAGACATGTTGTTGATGAGGCTGCGTAAGGCAGCGTTCGTGGCATCCTGGATATCCTCAAGTATGTCTGGGAGGGCGTTGCCGACGACGGTGCCTGGCACCTTCTCGAAACTTGTGACGTAGTAGGGGGGCCGCTTCCTAAGGCTTGGAGAGAGCTGTACCTTGAGAATGTATCTTCCGATCTTGAACGCATCGACGAAATAATCCCGCATCGGGTCCGGCACCTGGGCGGCGGTGAAGCCGTAATCCAGCAGCATCTCGCCCTGCACATAGCCGTGATATTCCAGCATATCCAGCATGCCGGACTGGTTCATCCGTGGGTCTTCCCGCGATTCCATCACCGCCCTGGAGCTATCCGCCGACGAGGCGTTGGCCTCGACATAGCCGGAGCGGCCGTACCATTTGAGGATTTCGCGGATCGCCTGCTGGTTATAGCCGGGCAGCCCGATCAGCTCGTTGAGATCGGAGCGCGCCAGCCTGGAGCGCTCGATCACCGCGGCGTCGGCGATGTTGGAGACGCCGGGCGTCCACCAGACATCGAACGGCGACACCCGGTTCCAGAACATCCTGGGGCGGTCGGTGACCTGCGCAGCGCCTTCGACCCATGTGATGTCGGGGGTGATCCTGACGATCGGCCCCTTGATGCAGCCGAACGGGAACAGCGGGATATCGACCAGCATCTCGGCCAGCGCTTCGTAAAACAGCCCCTCGACCAAAAGGTCGTCCAGCTTGCGGAATGCCACCTCGCTTTCCAGCCGGGCCTTCTTGATCGCCGCCCGCGAGGCGGCCGCCATCAGCCCCTGCACGCGGTCGCGGATTTCGGCCGGCGCCGGCTGTTCGCCCAGCCGCACCATGTTGCCGACCTCGGCCTGGATCAGCTCCTGCACCGCGGCGAACATGTCGTCGGGCAGTTTGGGGTCGGGGGTGGCCTCCAGTCCCCAGGGTTTTTCGGTGTTGAGGTAGACGTCACGGAGCAGGCTTGTGGCGCCGCGGCATTTGGTGGCAATGAGGCGGGCATAGATTTCCGAGCCGCCGAAACGTCGGATTTCCGACAGTTTCTGGCTGTCGTACTGGCCGTGAAATGTCCGCATCGCGGCGGTCAGCCGGTCGGTCCAGCCGCTGGCGCCATCGCGATGGCGTACAAACGTCTCGAATTCGGTGTCGATGAAGGCGACCAGGTTGGAAGTCAGCGTCGACGAGGCTTCATCTTCGGCGATCACCGCCTTCCTGGCTGCCTCTGCCTCCTGGCTCTGCAGCCCTTCGGGCGTGACAAGTCGCAGTCCTGCCGCCATAACTCAGCTTCCCTCGGTCTTTCGCCAATACACCCAAGGGGATGCAGATGACAACAGAGGTCAGCCGTTCAGAGGTTTTTGCAGTGAATTTCGCCGCTTTGGCGCGCGAAATCGCGATGGACATCCTCGACCTGCCGGACATTCTCAAACTGCACCAGCTGACCAATGACGAGTGGACGAAGATTTCCGGCAACCCGCTGTTCCAGCACCAGGTGGCGCAACTGACCCGCGAATGGCAGTCGGCCACCAATACCCGCGAACGGGTGAAGATCAAGGCGGCGACCGGGCTGGAGTCCGAACTTGAGACCTTCGTGCGGGAAATCTCCGACCCCACCATCCCTTTGGTGCAGCGCGTCGAGGCCGGCAAGTTCCTGGCCCGGCTGGGCGAACTGGATGGCGCCCGCGACGGGATGAGCGCCGGCCAGGCGTTCTCGATCAACATCCAGATCGGCGAGACGGTGAAGCATGTCGATGTGACCCCGAAAATCATCGACGGCGTGATCCCGGATGTCGATTAACTACCAGGCAACCCCGACGGCAGCGGCCTTCATGCAGTCGCAGGCCTTCCTGCGGGTGCTGATGGGACCGGTCGGCTCCGGCAAGACGACCGCCTGCATCATTGAAATCCTGCGCCGGGCGATCGAGCAGGCGCCTGGACCGGACGGCATCCGCCGCACCCGCTGGGCGATCGTGCGGACCACGCTCAGCCAGCTGAAAATGTCAGTGCTGCTGGACCTCCTGGCGTGGTTTCGCCAGATTGCAACCTACAAGGTCACCGATCAGCTGGTGACGCTCGAATTCAACGATGTGGTGTGTGAAATCTACCTGATCCCCCTCGAAGAGGAGGAAGACCAGAAACGTCTGCTGTCGATGCAGCTGACGGCGGCGATGATCAACGAGGCGATCGAGCTTTCGGTCGATCTTGTCTCGGCGATTGCCGGCCGCTGCGGCCGTTTCCCCAGCCAGGCCGACGGCGGGCCGAGCTGGCACGGCATCATCGCCGACACCAACGCGCCGGTCGAAGGCTCCGACTGGTGGAAAATGTTCGAGGAGGAGATGCCGGCCGACTGGCAATTGTTCCGGCAGCCGTCTGGCCTGTCGCCAGAAGCTGAAAATCTCGAAAACCTGCCGGCAGGCTATTACCAGCGTCTGGCTCTCAATCCGAATGCCGACTGGAGACGACGTTACATCGAGTGCGAATACGGCGAAGACCCGTCGGGCACGGCGGTGTTCCGGGAATCTTACCGCAGAAGTTTCCACACGGTGGAGGGACTGGAGCCGGTGATGGGACGATCGCTGCTGGTGGGGCAGGATTTCGGAAGAAATCCCTGTTCACTGATCTGCCAGGTGGATTACCGCGGACGCCTCTTGGTGCTGGAGGAAGTCCTGGCCGAGGACATCGGCCTGGAAACGCATGTGACGCGTTCGCTAAAGCCGGCATTGTTCGCCAGCCGTTACCAGGGGTTCATGTTTGCCGCGGTCGGTGACCCCTCGGGGGTGTCGAAGGGGAATTTCCTGGAGGAAGATTCGTTCGACGTGCTGCGACGGCTGGGGGTGCCGGCGTTCCCGGCGCCGACCAACGCCATCGACCCGCGGCTGGCGGCGGTGGAGAGCCTGCTGTACCAGCAGCGAGATGGGTCTGCCGCCATCCTTGTCGATCGCGGCCGATGCCCGTCGCTGGTCAGGGCGCTGGGCGGCGCCTACCGTTTCGGCAAGACCAAGGCCGGCCAGACCAGGCCGCTGCCCGACAAGACCCACCCATGGTCAGACGTTGCAGACTGCCTGCAGTATGTGGCGCTGACCACCAATTCCGGCCTGGTGGAGCGCATCGCCAGGCGCATCAGGCCGAAATCCGCCAAAAAGCCGCCGTCGCGGGTTAGCGCGGCAGGCTGGACCTAGTCCTCAGGCTCCGGCCGATCGGGCGGGTCAAGTTTTTCGCCGGCCGAATAGTCTTTCCAGTCGACCTTGCGCTGTTCGCCGATCTTGCGATTTCCAGTTTCCTGGAAATCACCAGCAGGCGGTGGGGTAAATTCTCTTGGCAAGGGTTTGTCCAGCGGCACTTTGCCGTACTGGTTAGGGTCATTGCCGGGATAATCGCGGATTGCCCGGTGCAACGCCATGGCGCCTTCCTCCAGATGCGTCCTGGCGATGGCGCACCAGCGCTGGTCGGCAATGCCGGAGGTGGCAAGATCGTTGGTGTAGCCGAGCGCCATGGCCTCGAATTTGGCGATCTCCTGGTGCAGGCGCTCCCTGGCCTCCTCTATCGAGGCGGATTTGGGTGGCATCTTCATGCGAACAACAGCTGGTCGCCGTTACCCGGCAGTCTGAAATCCGGTACCCGCTGACCCCCCTGGGGGAGCTGCGGGGTGGGGACGAACAGCTTTTCGAACTGCGTCCGGTCCCAGACCTCGATGCGGACATCACTGGGCAGGCCAGGCGCCAGGGTCACGCTCTGACGGCAGACAAAATCACCGACACGGCAAATGGCGATGAGGCCACTGGACAAGGGGACGCGCAGGCAGGGGCCGGGGTCGATTTCCCTCAGAGGATCATAATCGGCGGCATAGGCGGTCCAGTTGCGATCGACCCAGTCGGGGGCATTCTTGAGGCTGCCGGGGTACTGGAAGGCGTCGAGAATCTGGATACGGCTTTCGTAGCGAACGCCGGCCGAAGGCCGGTCGACGTCACGAACGGAAGAGCTGGGGCCAAGGGCGGCAGGAGGGGCGGCACCGGGGGAAGGGGTGATGATCGTCGGGTCTTCGGCAGACCTGTCGGGGTTTGGTGGAATATCCTCATCCTCCTCGTCGTCAGGCTCCGGCTCGTCGTGGGTTTTGTGCTCGTCATCCTCCTCATTTTCCGCAGCTTCGGGTTCAGACTCTTCGTCAGACTCAGACTCTTCGTCAGACTCTGGGACGTCGCCGATCTGGCTGGAATCCTCATCAGGGTCGCCGTTTGTCGGCGGCGGGTTGTCGGGGTCCTCCTGGGGAACCGGGTCGCGGGGATCGCGCTCCGGCATCGGCTGGCGGTCGGGGACGTCGTTATCCGGCAGGCGGGGTGGGTCTTCCAGGACAACATCCTGCTTGTGCGGATACTCGCCAGGCTTGATGGCGGTCAGCTCCAGCATGGCGGCGAGGTCGTCCGGCACGGCAACAGGAATGGGTTTTTTGGGCATTTTTCTCACCTGAAGACCAGTTTGGGGGCTGATTTCGGGGTTTTTTCCGTGGTTTTTACGGCCGGGACCTTCGGCACGGCCAGCTTTTTCGCCACAGGTTGAGGCTCTTTTACGACATCATTGGCCTTGCCGGAGAGCATCATCTCGCGCTCCCAGCGTTTGTCGAGCATCTCCAGGTAATAATCCAACGACCTTCTGACATGCTCCTGGATCGACAGATGGTCGCGCGCCCGGTGCTGCATGAGGCGATCGTACTGGCGTTGGGTGACGCGCGTCGGCAGGGGTCTCAGGGTGGCTGGTTTCTGCTGGAAAGGCATGGGGTTACGGGTCTCCTGATGGGCCGCAACATAGTTTGGACAGCGGCTAAATTCAATTGTGTTACATGGGTTTTTTCTCACCTGTATTTCGCTAGCACCTAAAAAAGGCGCGGGGGGTGGGGGGCGTTGGCCGGGTGCCCGCCCCTGCCCGCCCCTTTCCGCATTATCGGCCGCGTTCCCTAGGTGGAAGTGCAGTGCATACCGCCAACATCACCGGGCGAGACATGAGGCTAGGGCGAGCGCGCTACTGGCCGCGACAAGAGGAGATGCGTTTCGGGGCTTGCCCGGTACGTGATGCACGCTAACCCATCGGGCTTTGATGGGCGAACTGCGACCATCGCTAACCCGGGGGAGACGATACACCACCGAGCGCGCCAACAGCATATCCGCAAATGGATGTTGCAGCACCCGGTACAAGTCCGGCGTAACCTTTCTCTGGTCCGGCATCGCTGCCACGACGGAAAGGAAACCGATACAACTTAAGCTTGTTCGCCTGACGCATGCGTTCGGCGGACGGCACGTCCAAGAGCTTGGGCAAACGACGTTAAACATAGTCCTAGCTGCAGCACCCCGCTGCGTACCAGCCGTAGTATGGAAACATTCCATACCAGTCGGCAGAGGTGAAACGACACCACGGGACTTACGTAAACGTAACTGTCCCTTACCTCCGGTAGCAGGACAGCATCTTTCGACCATTAAACACCATCGGAAAACCGAATCTGAACCCTTACTACTACGTAGTAAGGGTTCAAGGTCGGTCGGTTGTGGGTTGGTGTCCTTATTGTCTGTGTGAAAAAACAGTCAGTATATAAGAGGGACCCATTTTCGAAAAAAAAAAAAATTCCGAATCACATACACACGTACTCCATGCTGAAATCGCGTGGACAATTAGACAATTGCCTCAAACGCTGAATTCATTAGGAAATTTGCCGTCTAAATTGCACTAATTGTCCGTTTCCCTAGACAGTTAGCTGCCTCAAACCAACAAATTGGACCCAGAAATGTACGATCGCGACATGCCGCGCATGCGTTCGCATGCTCTTTCGTCGCCGCAAGGCCTCGTCGATGTCATCGGATTTGTGCTGGCGACCATCCAGCAACCGCTTCAGTCGGTCAAAAATCAGATGGCCGACATCAAAATCAATGGTGCAGAATCGAAATATCTGTTCGGTTCGAAGCGCCTCGGTTACGCTTATGCCGTCGAGCATGCGGTCGTTCTGCATGCCGCAATCACTGCCGCAGTCGACGTCAACGACGTCATCGGATGCATTGACGTGCTCTCCAACGTGCCGGGTCTCGGCATCGTCAAGGCCTCTTTCGTCGCCCAGATATGCGGACTGGAAGTTGCATGTCTCGATACCCATAACCTGCGCCGGCTGGGCCTTGGCGAGGCTGCATTCAAGCTCGCCAAATCGGTTAAACCTTCCACCAAGCGGAAAAAGATCGCCGACTATGTCCGCATCTGTACCGACACTGGCGGTTCGCGCCATTGGTGGAACACATGGTGCGAATTCGTCGCCGGCAACCGCGCCAACAAATCCCTCACTTCTGCCGACATGGTGTCGGCTTACCACGTGGAGTGCCTTGCCTGACACTCTGACGCTCCTCGCGGCCTCCGGCCGCTCGATCGCGAAAGGATCGCAACATGCTCGAACTGTCCAACGCTGCCGTTCGCACGGCCTTGTCCTTCATCGAACGTGCCGAACTGGCGCATGACTACAAGCGCCTTCCGATGGCGGAGAAGTACCTCCGCCTCATGAACATGGCGAACGACACCATGCAGGATGACCTGTTGCGCAAGGACTACGGCGCTCAGAACCTGTTGGAGTGCTACGCCTACTTCATGCACAAGCACAATCACTTCCATACAGGAGGCAAATGATGAACCGTCAATTCAACGATGGCGACCGCGTCGCCATCTCCGCCACGTTCCTGCGCAACATCTGCGATTTCAGCCATGCCAGCGCATCGAAGCGTGGCACCATCGCTGCGGTCGGGCTGGAAGTCCGCAAGGGCGTCAACCTCATCCATATCGACTGGGACAATGGCGAGCATGGCCGTGTGCTGTCGACCAACCTCGTGCATGCAGACAAGCTCCACCTCGAACCAAGGTAAACCACCATGCCGATCGAATTCACTGCCAACCATGGTGACTACAGCGTCACCACGCGTTCCGATCAACGCTGGTTCACCGTCTACAAGGGTGAGGAAATCGCCGGCACCTTGCAACGGCCGGGCGTCTACGACCGCAACAAACGCTGGCGCGCCTTCGCCACCAATGGCGACATGATCGGCTCGGGCATTGGCCCGCGCACCGCGCTCGCCCTGTTCACCCGCCGCGACATCGTCAACCGCTCCAACGCATCGGCCGGCAACTGGCCACAAGAGGGGATCATCGAATGAACATCATTAACATCTCGACAAGGAAAGTCGGCGGCATCCGCTTCGTCAAGATCGGCCGCCTGTGCCTGAGCTTCTGCGTCACCAAGCGCTATCATGCGCTGAACGCGCCGAAACATCCGCGTCACTTCACCGACATCGCTCCGGCAACCTTCCTCAGCAGCGCCGATGGCGTTCTCGTGCTCGGCTTTCACGGCGAAACGAACGTCTAGACGTTCGTTTTGATCGGACGACGAATAAGGCCTGACTGGCATTAACCTCCGCCTACCCTAGGCGAGCACAAACCCGGAACCCAACTGCGGCACGAGCGAACGGGATTTCGCTCGTGGCGCGAACCAACCAGCAACAAGGACTGCTGAAATGACCCGCAAGGAAAGCGTCATCTACGCCACTGATCGCATTGCCAATGCGCTGCAAGCTCTTTGCCGCGTCAACTACGACAACGAACGGCAGGCATCATCCAACATGGCAATTGCAACGCAAGCGCTGCAACAGGCCGCTAACGCACTCAACCAACAGGGACCATCGACATGAACAACGCACTAACCCTGGCCCTGTCGGCTGGCATTATCGCAGCAATCGTTGGCCTCTTCGCCATCTTCACCCAGTACGTCCGCCCCGTCGCGGCCGAGGATGACTGCGCCTTCAATACCTACGCCGTCGAGCGTGTGCCGGGCATCGGCCTTGTCTGCATCGGAGAACCGTCATGAACCTCTGGTCCGGATACCTGTTCGCCGATGCCATGCTGGCATTTGACCTCGGGCTGGTCGCCTTGGCGATCATTGCCCTGCTCGCCACTCCTTTTCTTGACTGACCTCTAACCAACAGGACCAAAAGAAATGAAACGCATCATTGGCGCGGCGATGGCCGCGCTGGCGCTATCATGCGCCATAGGCAGCGCTAATGCCGCCACCTTCAAGCCGATCAACAAGGGCAAATCGCTGGTGATGACCGGCGAGATCGTCGCTGGCGACGTCGATCGTCTGCATGCCGCAGGCAAGGCCGCCGAGAAAAAGTACGGCCGCGCCGTCGTCGAACGCATTTTCCTCAACTCGCCCGGCGGCGACGCCATTGCCGGCATGGAAATCGCCGAATTCGTCCGCGCATGGGGCATCGACGTGGTCGTCGGCAAGACCGACGAATGCGTATCGATGTGTGCCGTGGTCTTTGCTGCTGGCCAGCATAAAGTCGTGTTCACCACCTCAAGGCTCGGCGTTCACGCCATCTCCGCCTTCGCCGCCAATGCCGACGGCACGCTCGGCGACGATCAGGGCGAGGATCAGGGCGCACTGGCGCTGACCACGCTGGTGGCCCGCGCCATGGCCGAGTGGGGGGTGCCGGCCAACATCGTCACCGCGATGATGACCACCAGACAGCCGGACGTTTACTGGATCACCGCCGAGGATGGCTGGAGCGCCGTCGAGGTGCTCAGATGATGCCACTCATCCTCGCCACCGCAATCGGCGGCGTCACCCTCGCATGGGTGATGCTGCTTCTCTTCATCCTCGACAACAAGGACCACTGACATGGATATCCTGCTCACCCCAGCGCTGCTGGCCTATCTCCTGCTGCCGCCCGGCAATCAGCAAATGGCCGAATGCCCGTCGCTGATCCCCGAGATCGCCATCCGCTGCGAAGCGCAGCCATTCACCACCGAGGCGCTGAAAGAGGACAGGATCATCCTGCCCGAGACAGCACCGATCCCCTCGCCAAGGCCGGAGCGCTGAGAAGGATTCGCTATCATGGAACGCATGGACTGGATCAAGGGCGCTGCCGTGGTGGCGGCGCTTCTGGTGGCTATCGCCATCGTAGACAAAACTTTCGACGACATGCGCATGGGGCACTGCGTCAATGACGGCTACTTGGTATCCGAATGCCAAGCCTCATTCGACGAGTACGATGCCTACGACCGCGACGACAGTTTCCTCAACTAATCCGCATTATCCACAGGCTACCCTAGACGTAACACAAATGCATGGTGTAGGATCATCTGCACCATACAAACCAACAGGACCACTGACATGAACGCACAACCCAAGCCCCGCCTGTCCGCCATGCTCGGGCAGGTCGCCACCATCGCCAAGGTCTCGACCTCGTCGCTCGGCCTCAAGCGCTTCGACAAGCAGGCGTCACTGGAATCCGACCGCGCGCACAACGCACAGGCCGGCACCGGCCGCACCTTTGCCTCCCGCATGGCCGGCTGCGAGCATCGCTGCAAGGAAGTCTCTGACTTGGGTAAACTTGCGCAGAACAAGCTCAAGGAGATGACCACCGCATGGGGCGAGAACCAGCGCCTGTTGTCGAACGGCATGATGAACGACTGGCTGCAGGAATACATGCCGATCAAGAAGCAGTACGACGAGAAGGTCGCCCAGCTGGTCGCCGATGCGCCGCAGCTGATCGCCACCGCACACGCCAACAAGGGCACCTACAACGTCGAGCCGCCGACCGAGGAGGAAATCCGCGACGCCTACTCGCTCGAATATTCGATGTCGCAGATACCCGACACCGACACCTTCTCGGCGCGTGGCGTCACCAAGGAAGTCGAGGCGGAGATGCGCCGGCAGTTCGAGCGCAGCATCGAGGCGGCCTATTCGACTGCCGTCAACGATGCGCTGACCCGTGTCGCCGAGCCGCTGCAGCATCTGGTCGATCGCATCACCACCTTCGACAAGGTCGAGGACGAGAAGGCGCGCGGCGTTGTTTCGTCCAGTGCCCGCCTTTATGAGACGACGATCACCCACGTGCAGGATATCGCCAAGGTGTTCCGCTCGTTCAACCTCGACAACAATCCGCTGATGACGTCGATTGCGGATAAACTTGACGCCTTCGAGGGCATCGACATCGAGGATATCAAGACAAGCGAGAGCCTGCGTAAGGACCTCACCAAGCGCGCCGACGCCATCCTTGAGGACCTCAAGGACCTCATCTGATGAGGAAACATATCGCTATCATACGCCGTCCGGCAGCGTGTGTGATCAGTCATAAACCCAAGTCTGCCGGCCAACCAAGGACCACGCGAATGAAAAGCTTTCTCGCAACATTGCTGCTCGCCGCAGCCATGGCCCCGTCGCTCGCCAACGTGGCGAAGGCGCAGACCAATTGCTACACCAACTGCTACTGGCTCGGCGACGTCCAGTATTGCAACACCACCTGCAACTAAACCCCATTAACGCGCCTCTACCCTAGGGGCGCGTTCAACCCTCCAGCCCACACAGGACCACGACCATGCAAACCATCGAAGTTCTCGACTCCGACCTCGTCCCCTTCATCGAACTGATCTTCAAGGCGAAGAAAACACCGCATATCAAGGGCCGGCCAGGGTCGGGCAAGTCGAAGCAGATCGAGGCCTATGCCCGCAAGATGAACGAGAAGTACGCCGCCGAGGGTGGCTACGGGTTCTTCCTGCTCGACATGTCGAAGGCCAACGTCGCCGACATCCTTGGTTTCCTGATGCCGGAGGACCAGACGATCATCGACGCCAATGGCAACAGCGTCGTCATCAAGGCGGGCCGCTACACCTATCCGTACTGGGCCTATGACCTGTTCACCGGCCGGCCGGCGCATACCTACAAGTACGGCGTCATCGTGCTGGAAGAATGGGCGCAGGGCGACCCGGAGGTGAAGCGCACCTCAGCCCCGCTGATCTATGACCGCCGCGTCGGGCTGTATCACTTCCCTGACTTCGACGTCATCATGCTCGGCAACACCGGCAAGGACCGCTCCGGCGAGACCCGTGAGTATGACTTCATCATCAACCGCACGGTGCAGGCGACACTGAAGCCGACGCTCGCCAACTTCCTCGTCGTCGCGCAGGAACTGGGCATGACGCCGCTCACCATGGCGTTCGCCAAGCGCAACGAGCAGGACCTGTTCTATGGCGAGACGCCGAAAGAACAGGGGCCGCATCTCACCCAGCGCTCGCTGCATGCGCTCGACGATATCATCAAGGCAGCGATGGCCGAGGGGCGTGACCTCGACGACCCGCTGGTGTCGGTCGCGGCGGCGGGTGCCGTCGGCTTTGCCGCAGCGCAGATTTACATGGCCTTCGTCAAGGCGCGTCATGAAATCCCGACCATCTCGGAGGTGCTCCGCAACCCCACCGGATGCCGCATCCCCGACAAGCTCGACGTCTTGACGTTCCTTGTCTTTGACCTCGCTGCAAAGACCACCAAGGACAACATCACCGCAATTGCCCAGTACGTTGCCCGGCTGTCGACCGACATGGGGGTCAGCTACTTCAACGCCGCCACGGCGCGCGACGAGGGGCTGATCTTCACCCGTGAGTTCTCGCAGTTCTCGCAAAAGAACATCACCCTGATGTCGGCCGCAGCGCTGCGCAAGGCGACCATGCAGCGCGCTGCCCTCAACTAAGGATCAGACCGATGAACAACCTCGTCACCGCCGCGCCGGCGGCTTCACTGCGCACCTACAAACCAAGCGCCGCCGATGAACGTTACATTGGCGACGGCCTCGGCTACCTCAACATGACGACGCCGTTCTGGGCGTCGATCCTCTACTCGCGGATGGTCGTCGTGTTCACCCATGACGTGCCTTATGCGGCTACCGACTCGCATTACATCTACGTCAACGTGGCTGGCATGCGGGCTGCCGGCTGGACCTTCGAGGAGGTCGCCTTCGTGCTGGCGCACGAGGTCATGCACTACATCCTCGGCCATCTCATCATGTCGGTATACTGGCGCAACGAAAGTCAGATCATCCTGCCCGATGGCACGCTGCTGCCCTATCACGGGCAGCTGATGAACGCCGCCATGGACTTCGTCATCAACGCCGCGCTCGTCGACGGCAAGGTCGGCAAGTTCCCGTCGATCGGCCTCTACGACAAATCGATCAGCGCCAAGGGCATGGAGGGCTGCGTCGAAATCTACGCCAAGCTCTACAAAGAGACACAGGGAGGGGGGAAAGACGCAGGTCAGGGGAAAGGGTTCGACCTGCATCTCGACCCCTCCGCGGAGACCATCGCGGATGAGAAGCAGTCCGGCGACCTGAAAAGGGCGCAGGCGATTGCCACTGCCAAGATGGTCGCCGAGGCGGCGGGCATGGGGGAACTGCCCGCCGCCATCAAACAGCTGATCGGCGATATCCTGGAGCCTAAGGTCTACTGGGGTGACCATCTCAAGGCCACCATGCAGCGCGCCGCCGGCGAGCCGGGACAGGATTGGTCGAAGCTGAATAAGCGCCTGATCAGCCGGCCTGCCCCATGGGGCAAGATCGCCTTCGCCGGTCGCTCGAAGTACGGCTGCGGCACTGTCGTGGTCGGCTACGATACCTCCGGCTCGTGCATCTTTCCCGAGATGCAGCAACGTTTCTTCACCGAGATGAGCGGCATTGTCGCCGACCTCAACCCGGCTGAACTGATCGTTGTCTGGTGCGACGCCACGGTGCAGCGCGTCGATCGTCTCGACGAGCCGACCGACCTTGAGGCACTGCGCATGGAGATCAACGAACTGGGCGGCGCCCCCGGTGGCGGCGGCACCTCGTTCATCCCGGTGTTCGAGTGGATCAGGGAGAACCACGTGCAGCCCGACATGCTGGTCTATCTGACCGACACGCTCGGCCGCTTCCCGACCAGTGAGCCGGACTACCCGGTGATCTGGGCTTCGACCCGCGTCTCGCCACGGGTGCCGTTCGGCACCGTGGTCGAGGTGCCTGAGGCGGAGTGAGCGCTATCATGTGGATCATTGTCTGGACCAAACGCAATGGCGTCGACCGCTATGCCAAGCTGGTGCAGGAGGAAGGCGAGAAGCCATTTCTTGTGCCACGCAACAGGCGCAGCAACGCCACTGAGTTCAAGACCTATGACGAAGCTGAGGATGCAATCCTGAACGACAGCGGATCATATCCGTGGCTCGCGAGGGAAGAATGAAACCGTGGCACGTCGGTGGGTTCGCCGGCATTCGCGAATCACGCGACATGCACAAATCAACATCCTTCGCTTGGGAAATTAATCAGGGCGAAGCAGGAACGAAGAAGGAAAGAATCATGAAATCACCGATGACACCGAGGCTGGAGGCGCTGATGGCAGCGTTCGACATCCTCACCAGCTACCTGCTCGACGAGTGCCCAGACGATGCGAACTGGGAAGATTTCGACGGCGAGGTCGACCACCTGCGCAGTGAGATCGACGACGTTATCCAGAAGGAACAAGCGAAATGACCCACCGTGAGATCAGCCGCGCGTCTGACAGCCTCGACGCTGTGCTGCGCGACATCTTCCGGCTCAAGGAAGAAGAGACCGATCGCCTGATCGAGGCGATCAAGGACCTTGCCGAACAGGTTGCCGACAACGAGATCGATCGGCTGTTCAACAGAGGAGACTACCGATGAGCGACGGACCATGGGAAATGAGCGGCCCTGAAGAGGGCGACACGATCGACGAGACAGTCATCATCTGCAACGCCGATCATGAGAACTACGAGATCATCGAGATCAGTGCTGGAACACTGGGCGAGCGCAAAGCACTTGCCCGCAAGATCGTGAACCTGCTGAACCAGAGCCAAGCGGAGCTAATGATATGAAAGAGTTCGCATTCGATGTGGTGCTCAACGCTGTGGTGCGGGTTCTTGCCAACACCGAATCGGAGGCACGTAAGAAGCTGGCGTGGGTCGATGCTTTCGAGGACCTGCAGATTACCGAGGCAAGCCTTCGTGACGATGGCGAGTTCGGCGTCGTGCTGTTCGAGATTGATGGAGAGGCAGTATGAAAACCGACAAGATCATCACGTGGTTCGCCTACCCGCCAATCCCCGATCGCACACATGACTGGGCGGCGTACCGGGAGAACGACGTCGAGGATGCTGGCCGCTATGGCTGGGGCGTCACCGAACAAGCTGCCATCCGTGACCTGCTCGCACTCGAAGAAGAGGAAGATGACGAATGAACATCGTGGTCATCAAGTTCGAGCAGGGCTGGCGTCTGGTGCGCAACCACAAGCGTATCGAGGCGTGGAAGAACGACAGGCTGCTGAACACCTTCCCGACGTGGATGGAGGCCATCGCCTTCATGGACAGGCTCGAAGATGAGCCGGTGAAGGCCGAGCAACATCAGACAATGCAGTAGGACCAAGCAAATGGGCATCACCAGACGTGAAGCAAATCGCATCGTGAAGATGATCATCAAGAACTACGAGGCCGGCCACAACGACGATACGTTGGCGTGGTTGTTGCAACGGGAGATCGAAGAACTGGGACAAAAGAAATGAGCCATCCGCATTACGCCGTGCTGACCGAGAAGGGCCTGCGCTACGTTCTCGCCAACGCCGAGAACCCGGAGCATATCCAGCATGCCAAGGTCGAACTCAGGCGGCGCGGCCTGAAGATCAACATCAACATCGAACAACAGCATCGTCTGCAGCGTGCACTCGATGGCTATGAGAAGGACCGCTGAAGATGATGCTCGGAGATATGTATGTGCAGGGCAAGCCACCCGGCAAGCTGGTCAAGGCGCTCAGCGTGGTCGCCTCGACCCTGCATCAGGAGTACGACAGGCTCGACTGGTTGCTGGCCGGCAAGTCGAAGGAATCCTGCGTGCTGGCATCGCTGACGGTCAGGGATTTCTTCCGCAGGATTGGCTTCACCGATGTGCAGATGACGCCGGTCTACCTCGCCATCGAGGCGGTCGACAAGGACGGCAAGTTCATTCACTCGGTGGGCGTCGGCGATCACATTGCCGCCGGCCAGGCACCCGCCAAGGGCGACGGCTGGGACGGCCACGTCTGTGTCCGCATCCCCAAGCTCAGCTATCTGGTGGATACCACGGTATACCAGACGATCCGGCCGCAGTGGCATGATCTACCGGGCATGTTCGCCATGCCATACGCGCGTGAGCCTGAGCAGAAGGTGCTCGGGATGACGCCGATGGCGGGCATCACAAGGGCTAACGGCAATGGCGACCGGATGAAGATCGTCTGGCTCGATCAGCCCGCCAACGAAAGCTGGCGCAAGGCACCCGACCGGCAGATCGAACGCCGGCAGGACGTCGTCAAGACAATGGTGAAACGATTTGGAAACTGGAAGGACCGCTGAAATGAAAAGCTGGAAACCCGCAATTAAAACCGTAGGCTCTGACAAATGGGGCCTCAATGGTCTCGCCTTCGCCACTGAGAAGGAAGCCCAAGACTGGGGCTTTGACCTGCTCATGCGCTGGTCTGGGGCCGAGGATCATGAAGCCCAAGAGTCGGATGACCCCGTCAGCCATACCTACATCGACGGCAAGCTGGAGGCTGTGAAATGAAACCGCAGGTGTTCTATCCCGGCAAGACCCTCGACAGGGTGGAGGTTGGGACCTACTCGGTCGAGCTGAAGAAGCTCGGCCGGCTGGAGGACGAGGCTGAGCATTGGTACATCGAAATCCAGAATCGTTATCGCCGCATTGGCAATAATGTTTTCAAGGATTCGGAGGAGGCGCGGAACGCCTTCGACTTCGCCAAGCAGCGCGTCATCATCCAGACGGCGTGCGACGCAATGGGCGTTGGTAGGGGAGGGACGGCCGCTATCACGATGAAAAATGTAACACAACGTACCGAGTCAAACGTTGTTTAAACAAATTTGCTTGACGCTACATTTAGCGCTTGACGCAACAAATGAAGCTGTCGTAACAAATAAAAACGCCGGGTCGGCAGCGAACCAAATCCCGGCGTTTTCTGTAACCCTTAATCGGCCAAAGGCCGGAAAGGTATCTCATATATGTTAGCTCAAGCTCCAAAGTCCAGTGCCGTCGTCGAGATTGAACGTCTCGGCTTCAAATGGCAGGACGAACCGCAGTTCGAACTCGGCAAGCTCTCGACCGACAGGCGAGTCCAAGTCAGAGAATCCGAACATTACGCGCCCAAGGCTCAGGTCGCCCAGTACGCGGTGCAGATGAAGGAAACGGTGTTTCCTCCAATCATCGTCACTGCCAATGACTGGCTGGTCGACGGCAACACCCGTGTCGGCGGTTATGAAGTGAACAAGGTCAAGTTCGGCCATGCCCTCGTGCTGGATGTCGAATATGGCAAGTCGGCCAAGGTCGACGCCGACCTGCATGCCCTTGCCGCTACCCTCAACCAGCAGGGTGGGCAGCGTCTCACTCCGGCGGAAGCCCGCAGTGTCGCCGTGACACTGGTCGAGCGTGGCTGGAAGAATGACGCCATCGGCCGCGCCACCGGCGTTAAACACGGTGTCGTCAACAACATCCGCCGCGAGATCGCGGCGCATGAGAAGTTCGCCAAGGTGGGCTTCAAGGACGCCAAGAAGCTCGGGCCGTCAGCACTGCGCACGTTCGGCATGGAGCCGCAGATCAGCCTCAACGACGTGCCGTTCAAGAAGCTCGTCGAACTCTCGGTCGACGCCAACCTCGGTCCTGCCGAGGTCAGGGAGCTTGCAGGTGAGATGAAGAAGACCGGCTCCGACGCCGGCATGATCACCTTCATCGACAACAAGCGCGCTGAGATGAGCGAGCGTATCCGCGAGCATGGCCTGATGGGCAACGGCAAGCCGCCGGCATCCAGCCAGCTGCGCCGCCATCTCGGCTACATCAACGCCCATGCCGCAATTCCGTCGGTGCTGGTCGAGCGTTCTCCTGCGGCCATGGAAGAGCATCTGAGGGCCTGCCAAGAGGCAGTGCAGGTGCTCACCACGGTCATCACAGCGCAGGAGAAGCTGATCAATGACTAACCCGGCTAAGGTGAACTACGCACTGGCGATTGACAGTGCCGTGGTTTACGTAGCCCTCGCTCTCGACAAGGCCGCTGGTGTGGCCTTGTCAGTCGAGGAGCTTGCAAAAGACTACAAGCATCCCGTTCCCTCCGACCTGACGCGCATCAAGATGCACGAAGGGATGACGGAGGACGGCGAAGCCATTGAGTGGATGATCCGCCGTGCGCTCGCCTATCTCGGCGACGGTGTCGAACATATCGACGGGTTGGTCATCATCCGCAATGGCTACAGGTTCGAGGACCTCAGGCTGCACGGCAAGAAGTTGCATCGTCCAGGCCCCGACATCCATGAGAAGCTGCGCGATCCGTTCAACCCGATGACCGGCATCTTCTCCAAGAACACCCGCGAACATCTGACCGAGGCCGGCAAGGACCCGGCATGGGAGGAGCTGCGCGAATCATTGGCGACGTTCGGATGGGTGCCGGAATTCCCGGCGCTGGTCGACGAGCGTGGCGTCGTGCTGGTCGGCAGCCGACGTCTGGCGCTTGCCAAGGAGCTGGGCATCCAGCCGGTCAAGCAGGTGCTGCATATCGGCATCGGTGACGCCGCCGACGCCCGCCGGCTGAAGATCGCCATTGCCTCCAACATCGGCGGCAAGAAGCTGTCGCCGAACGACCGCAAGCGCATTGCTGCGTACCTGTATCAGGACAACAACTGGTCGCAGGAAAGTATCGGCAAGGCGTTAGACATAAGCCAGCCACAGGTTAGTCTGGACCTGAAAGAATTATTAGTCACTAATAATTCAAAACGACCTAAAGTGGGTCGTCCGAGGAAGCATAACCCGCAGGAAGTTGACACCAGACTTAAGCCGCTGTTCGACGCTGGCATGTCGCGGACCAAGGTTGCCGTGGAATCCGGCCTGCCGGAACGCGCCGTGCGTGACGCGCAGGAGCGCTATCATGTGCGGCAGGAAGTGCAACAGGCGCCGATCGTCGCAGGCGAAGTGGACATACATTTCTGCACCTGCCCGGTGTGCGGACATAGGCATCAGAAACATTAGGGAGACCCGGGTTTTGAGGGCGAGCGGCCAGCCCAATAACGACAAGCCGACCTCCCTTGGTCTCCCGCCGCACATGTGCGGTCCATATGTGGAGGGTCAAGGTCGGCAAGGCTAGGGAAGTGCATGTTTCCTTTCGTTGGCGGGAGAGGAGGGTTGCAGCCCTCCTCTCTTTCCCGTAACACAACCGCTCTTAACGCGAAAGCCAGTCATGATCTATTGCCCGTACTGCCAGACCGACCTCGCATCGCTGCACCATGAAATTTGCAGCAATGCAAAGTTGGAAAACCTCGACAACGAAAAAATCTGCACCATCGTCATGTGCACCGAATGCGGTGAGCCGCTGATCGTGCGGAGCTATGATTTTCGCAAGCCGACGGCCGATGAGCATGTCGGTATGGTGCTGAACGGCCGTCTGCGCGAAGCACGCGACGCCTTCATCCACATGAAGGAGAACGGTCCGATCATCTCCTTCCTGTGGAAGCAGTACCACGGCGAACTTCTCGGAAAGAGCTTGACGACGAGGGTGCTGAACACCGACCACAAGCTCTATATCGCGGCGCAGGACATCTTCTTTGCTGGGACGGCAGTGCTGGTCGCCTTCGTCAAGGACACCATCAATAGCGACCCTGAAAAGTTCGTCAGCCGCATGATGCTGATCGAAGCGGAGCTGAAGGCTTACGAAGAATATTCACGTGAACCAAGGGAGAAAGTAGCAGAATGAACATCGAAAACATGGATAAGGAACTCAACGCCGAGTTGGACAAGAACCTGAATCTGAAAGGCCAGGGCAACACTCTCGGCAGTACCAAGCCAATCTCCTCGACCAGCACACCGGCGATGGCGAAGGCGACTACCATCGTCAAGCTCAACCAGACCATCGAGGACCTGCAGCAGAACATCGAGGAATTGCAGGCGATGATCCGCGTCGTCGAGGAAATCAAGAAGCGGCTCGTCTAAACCGCATTAAATGCCATCTACCCTTTGAGACACTCCAACCAACAGAAGGACCACTGACATGACACCATCCACCGAGGCGTGGCTCGCTGAAGCCCGCCGCTACGCCCACCACATCTACTGCTACGAAGGGCTGATCGACGATCACGGCGAGCGTGCCGAGGCGGCCGCCATGGCCGGCGAGGACGTCTACGAATTCGTTGAGGCAATCGGCGAGCGTTACGACCTCGATCGTGCCGACCAGAACTGGGGCATTCACCAGAACGTCCCGTTCGAAAAGCGGCTGGTGTGGCGCTGAGCCGCACCTCGTACTATTGTCCGCCGTGTACCAATCTCACCGGAGGAACCGACATGGCAGAAGCTGCCCCTGCAACTGAAACCCCCGTATGGGAGCCGCCAGCAGGCGATCAGGAGTTTGAATTCAAGGACATCCAGTCGGCCCCGGCATGGATCGACAAGAACTGGGCTTCATACGACCGTGGCCCGGCCTTGGCGCTGCCCGCTGGTGACCTGTTCGGTACTGGCCCATACCACACCAAGATCGCCCGTGTGGGCGACACGGTGTTCTTCAAGGCAGCGACCGCATCAAAGCCGGCGCATTTCGAAGTCATCGAAGGCGAGCCATCGCCGGAAAATTCGACGATCAAGATTCCGCAGGTCACCAATGCCAGCCTTGAGGACATGCTGAAGACCGGCACCATGACACCGGATGAACTCGGCCCGGATGCCAAGGCGCAGGTCGCAGGGCGTTCGCCTGGCATGGCCAAGCTGGTCGAGGAAGGCAAGGGCGCGCCCGAGCCGATCGCCGTCACTGATCTCGTAAAGACCAGTTAGCACTATCATTTGTGTTACGCTGGATTTTTCGATTCTACAAAATTTTGGAATCGGGCGAATCCGGCTCGAAAAAATCCCGGCGCGCGAATTTTTGAGGGGGCAAGCAGCGCGCCGGGGCAAATGAGGGATGACGGGTAATCGGTGCTACTCCCGTCCTGCCGGCGATCATACAAGGTTTTCGCTGCTCATAAAAGGAAGCGGGGCGGCGACGGTTAGATACCTTGTGTCACCGAGGGAACCACAACGCCACCGCCCCTAGTCGATGGACAGGTCCATCGGCACTGCGTAACATAATTAAACCAACACAAAAAACAAGTGGGCCTGAAATGAAGAGACTTTTCCTCGACTTCGAGAGCTTCTGGTCGGATGACTTCACGCTCAAGAAGCTCACCCCGATCGAATACATCAACGACCCGCGCTTCGAGGCGCTGGGCTGTGCCTTCGTCGACGAGGCTGGCGCCAAGGTATGGGTCGACGGCCCTGATCTTCCCGGCTTCTTCGAGACCATCGACTGGCCCAACGTCATGGCGATCTCGCACAATGCGCTGTTCGACATGGTTATCCTGTCGTCCCGTTACGGCATCGTGCCGGGCATGTACGGAGACACCTTGTCGATGGCGCGCAACTGGCTCAGCCACGAACTGAAATCGCTGTCCCTGGCCTCGCTTTGCCAGCGCTACGGCATGCCGGCGAAGATGGACACCGTCCACAAGACCAAAGGGCTGTGCCTGGCGGCGATCATGGAACAGCCAAGCCTCTACGAAGAGGTCAAGCAGTACGCCATCGACGATGCCATAAAGTGCCGCCGACTGTTCGACAACATGCGTGGCGAAGGCTTTCCCGAGAGCGAGCTTGAGACCATCGACATGGTCATCCGCATGGCGACTGAGCCACGGTTCCAGCTCGACGGCATGGTGCTGGCCGAACATCTGGCGGCGGTCAAGGCAAACAAGCAGGCGCTGCTCGACGCCGCGCAAATCCACAAGGACGACATCCATGTGGTGATGAGCGACCGGCATCTGGCGACCATGCTGGGGCAACTGAACGCCCCGATCCCGCTGAAAATATCGAAGACCACGGGCAAGCGGGCATGGGCATTCGCCAAGACCGACAAGGAATTCCAGGCACTGCTCGAACACGACAACCCGCTGGTGCAGGCGCTGGTCGCCGCAAGGCTGGGCGTAAAGTCGACGCTGGAGGAGACCCGCACCGAACGACTGCTGTCGATTGGCAATGTCGTCGACGCAATGCCGGTGCCGCTCAGATATTCCGGCGCCCATACACACCGCTTCAGCGGTGACTGGAACATCAACCTGCAGAACCTGCCGCGCGGGGGCGAACTCCGGCGTGCATTTCGCGCGCCGGAGGGGGAACTGGTGGTGGCTGTTGACGCCTCTCAGATCGAGGCGCGCTTCAACGCCACCATCAGTGGGCAGGACGACCTCGTCGAGGCTTTCCGCAGGGGCGAGGATATCTACTGCGTCTTTGCCGAGGGTCTTTACTATTACCCGGTCAACAAAGAGGACAACCCGGTCGAGCGCTTCGTCGGCAAGACTGCCATCCTGTCGTTGGGCTACGCATCCTCGTGGCCGGTGTTCCAGAACATGTGCAGGGTACAGGGCAACGTGAAGCTGGAGGACATCGAGGCGGCACGCGCCGTCGAGCTGTACCGGAACATGTTTCCGTACATCGTCAGCAACTGGTCCTTTGCGCAGAAAAATATCCTGCCGATCCTCGCCAGCAACGCAGGTAGCAGCCTGCAGTGGGGGCCGATCGAAGCCACGGGCGGATCGTTGCTGCTGCCGAATGGCAACAGGCTCCGCTACAAGAACCTCGGCTACGCGACCGATGCCGAGGGCAAGTCCGGCTGGACCTTCATGCGCGGCGAGAGACCGCACCGAATCTACGGCGCCAAGATCGTCGAGAATGTCGTTCAGGCGCTCGCCTTCATCCACATCATGGAGACAGCCAAGCGTGTGAAACATCTCACACACGGGTTGCTGATGCCCAAGCATCAGGTGCACGACGAGCTGATCTACATCGTCCCTGAGTCGAGCGCCGAGATGGCGAAGAAGCTGGTGGTGCGTGAGATGTCACGCCCTCCGGAGTGGATGCCCGACGCACCGCTGGCCGCCGAGGGACATATCGGCAGGACATACTATGATGCGAAGTAACCCTGGAGTGGTCCAGAGCACAGCCGCGGCGGCAACGGGTGGGCAGGTTGTTCCTGCAACAAGGTCTGGTTCGGGTTTCCAGGGTCAGCCGAGAGGCTTCATTTCCCCGTGAAACCAGACAAGCCGTCACCAATCCAAGGAGGATCACATGGCCTTTGAAATCCAGAGCAAGCTGCGTGAACAGAAAGCGATGGGTGGTTTGCCCAGCAACTGGAAGGTCGAGTTCGTCGAGATGCATGAGCACGACGGGCACATGCATTCGCACTTCGTGCATGTCGATTTCGTCGGCGAGCACCACGATCAGGCCAGCGCTCAGGCACTGGCCGACAAGCTGCTGAAGGCGCTCAACGATGAATGAGGAGAGACCCATAGCGGCTGGTAAGTGTTGCCGCTGTGGCTGTCGCATCTGGCTGACGCCGACGCACTACTTTGCTGCGATGGAGGGCCGGTCGAGGATTACCTTCCATTGTGGTTATGGTCACCCGCAGCACTTCTGCGACGAGGACGACGAGATCACCAAGATGAGGCGCGAGCGCGACCGGCTGAAACAGCAGATGGCCGAGCGGGACGACCGCATCCAGAGGCTGATCAAGCTGGCTAACGACGCCGAAGCGACGACCCGCAAGGTGAAAGCCGAGAAGGCGAAGCTGACCAAGCGTGCGTCGGCAGGAACATGTCCTGTTTGCAACCGCACCTTTTCACAGATGGCACGGCACATGCAGACACAGCACAAGGAGTTCGTATGCGAAGCGGCAGCAACAACCCAGCGCTGGTGAGGGCAGCGTGAAATACATCCTAGGTTCAAGGAAAGTCTATGATCGAATGGAAGAAATGCTCATGAGCGATGAGATTGCACGGCTGCGTGAGGCACTGGAGAGTATCGTGCAGTGGAGCGAGGCTTACCCGCTCGACATCTTCCACGAGCCGACCAAGGATGAGTGGAAAAAGGCGCATGAACTACTGACGGCTAACGGCATGACGATGGATGCCTTCGCGTCCAGCTGCATGCGGCATGTCATCAAGGGCGTTGAGAAGATCGCTCGTGACGCTCTCAAGGAGGGCGAAGCATGACCGACATCATGGAGCGGATAAACAACGCTGTGTATGTCGTCAGCGTCGTCGAGAAAAATAAGACTTTGATTGCGGCCAAGCACGAGATCGAGCGGCTGCGGGCCATCATCAACCAATACGGCATGGACACCCGCAATGTGCCAATAGCGGAGCATATGCGGTTCGTCGCTGAGCAGCTTGAGATCGAGCGGCTGACGTTGCAGGACGTTCCCGTAACGCAAATGCGGGAAGCCGCACGGGCATGGCGTGATCACAGCAGGGGCTATCGAAGTCTGCATGACCGCATTGATGAGTTCATCAATGAGATCGAGCAGTTGCGGGCTACTGTGGTGGTCCTCGCCGATAAAGTGCACGTCCACCTCCTACCGGATGGGACCTACACGGCAGTGGCAGCAGGGCCGCCGCATCCAGTAAAGGATCATGGATATGAGTAAGCCGTTCTCGTGGTCATGGTCACGCCTGAAGAACTGGCGCACCTGCCCGAAGCGCTTCTATGAAATCGACGTCGCCAAGAACTATGTCGAGCCGGAGGCCGGCGCGCTGAAGTGGGGGCACGAAGTGCACGAGGCACTGGCGAACCGTATCGCCAAGGGCGCACCGTTGCCGGAATCCATGCGGGACTACGACGTTTGGCCCCAGAAAATGATCGCTCTGGGCAAGGCCGGCACCAGGATGCTGGTTGAAAACAAGCTGGCGATGTCACAGGAGTTCACCCCCACCAGGTTCTTCGACGCCGATACATGGTTCCGCGGCGTCGTCGACGTGCTTGGCATCGGCAACGAGACGGCGATCAGCCTGGACTGGAAGACTGGCGGAAAAATCTCTCCGGAGTTCGAGCAGCTGGGTCTCTCTGCGCAGCTGATCTTTGCCAACTACCCGAAGGTCAACGAGGTGCAGACGGCTTACATCTGGCTCGGCCACACCGATGACAACGGCAAGGTGCTGACCACCAAGGAGACCTACAGGCGGGAGAATATGGTGCCACTGTGGAACGAGCTGTGGCCGGAAATCAATCAGATGACCGAGGCCCACCGTACCGTTACCTACCCACCGAATCCGTCCGGCCTGTGCAAGCGGCACTGTCCGGTGGTGAGCTGCCCGTACCATGGGAAGGGATCACGGTAATGCGCGGCCATAACAGAATCGCTGTCCAGAATGCGCTGATACTAGATCATCTGAGGACGCGACCGATCACCCCCATCGAGGCGCTGCGTCTCTATGGCTGCTTCAGGCTGGGTGCCCGCATTTTCGATCTGCGTCAGATGGGGCACGAGATACTTACCACCAGGGTAATCAACGATTACGGCAATCCCTACGCCGAGTACCACTTGCTCAGACTGGCACCAAGAGAGGCCGCCTGATGATCAAAAAAATCGATCCTCTGGAAATCCACTCGACCGAGATGAGCACCATTCGAATGCAGCATGGCGAGCAACACCTCACCATCTGGTTCACCGGCCCGAAAGGCGGTCACAGAGCGATGGTGCGGCTCGACCGGGTCGAGTCGGAGAAGTTGCTCAGAGCGCTCGCCCGTGCCTGCGCAGCCCTGGAGGAAGCAGCGACCGCGGCCGTCTATGCCGATGCCTTCCGGCGTCGTGCGAAGGTACCTAACCGTAAGAAGGGGAGAAAAAAGATAAATAAAAAACCCCTCTTGACACTTGTGACCTCGTAACACAAATGATATACAAATGATGACCCCTGAAGGCAGAGCGAAAGCGAAGGTCAGGGCGATCCTGTCGAAGTACCCAAGCATGTACACGTACTGGCCGGTACCGTCGGGATTTGGAAGGACGACCATCGATGTCATCGGTTGCTACCGGGGACATTTCTTTGCGGTCGAGGTGAAGGGCGAAGGCAAGAAGCCGACCCTGCGCCAGACCCAGGAACTTGCCTCCATGGCAAAGGCCATGGGGAAAACATTCGTCATCGTCGGGGACAGCGACCCGGCGCTTGGTGATCTTCAACGCTGGCTGGACAACCTAACAGAGACCATAAGAGATGATGTTCATATCCCACCAGACACGGTCCGTCGTCGTCCCATTTGAGGCGCGGCTCGGCGCACTGTTTCCGCACGGGAAAAGGTTCAGTTGGGAAGGCAATGATCTGATCGCGGTGCCGCATGGCATCGACGAGACGAAGCTATTGCGCAACCTCGACATGCCTGTACCCGCACCGATAACGGAGCACTACGCATTCCCATCCGCAGACGGAAAGCGACCATTTGCCAAGCAGGTACTTACGGCAGCAGAGATGGTCATGAACCCCCACAACTATGTCCTCAATGGAATGGGGACCGGCAAGACCAAGGCCTGCCTCTGGGCATATGACTATCTCCGGAGCGAAGGCAAGGTGCGGCGCATGCTGACGGTGGCGCCGCTGTCGACGCTGGACTTTACGTGGAAAAGGGAGGTCTTCCATACGCTGCCTCATCTCAAGGTGGTCGTGCTGTCGGGCAGTGCCGATCGCCGCCGCAAGCTGCTGGCTTCAGATGCTGACATCTACATCATCAACCACGACGGCGTGAAGGTCATCTTCAAGGAGCTTGAGCAGCGTCTCGACATCGATGTCATCTGCTTCGACGAGGCCGCGGCCTACAGGAATGCCAGGGCGCAGCGCTCCAAGATTGCCCGCAAGCTCTGCGAGCGGCGCAAGTACATCTGGGGCATGACCGGCTCACCGACGCCGTCTGCGCCCACCGATGCGTTCGGTCTGGCGTGGCTGGTGACACCCGAGACAGCGCCGCGTTCATTCGTGCAGTTCCGTCAGGACACCATGATCAATGTCTCGCAGTTCCGCTGGGTGCCGCGCAAGGATGCCCACGAGACGGTGGCGAAGGTGCTGCAGCCGGCCACCCGCTTCACCCTCGATGAGATCGTCGAACTGCCGCCGGTGATCTATCGCGACATCGAGGTGCCAATAGGCGCCCGTCAGCAGAAGGTCTACGACGCGCTCAAGGAGCACGCCTCTGCCCTGCTAAAAGAGGGCACGATCACCGCTGCCAATGGTGGCGTGGTGTTCACCAAGCTGCTCCAGGCATCGATCGGCTGGGTCTATGGCGACGAGGATCGCAAGGTCTTTGCGCTGGATAATCATGACCGCATCGACGCGCTGGTTGACATCATCCAGTCAGCCGAACGCAAGGTCATTGTGTTCAGCCCGTTCAAGTCGGCGACCGCCGGCATCGACTTTGCGCTGTCGCCCAGCCAGGCCAACATCGAGCATGCCAATGTCACCGGCGATACCTCCGCCAAGGAGCGCGCGGAAATCTTTTCACTATTCCAGAATACCGAGAAATATCGGGTCCTTAACGCGCATCCTGAATGCATGAGCCACGGGCTGACGCTGACTGCGGCCGATACCATCGTGTGGTTCGGGCCGGTGACCAAACTGGAAACATTCGAACAGGCCAACGCCCGCATCACGCGGGTCGGCCAGGCCCACAAGCAGCAGGTGATCAAGCTGATCGGCACGCCGGTCGAACGCATGGTCTACCGCAAGCTGGAGGCCAAACAGGAACTGCAGGCATCGGTGCTCGACCTGCTCGCTGAACTGACGAGGGGATAATGGCGAAGCGATCCAACTTTCCCCGCCGCAAGGCGGACGCATACCAGACGTTTGACCCGGCCGCAGTACGAACACTGTGGCCGCACCTCAAGCGCGCCCGCATCCGGACCTTTGCCGAGCCATGCTGTGGCGAAGGACATCTAGTACGGTCCCTCGTCAGGATGGGGCTTACCTGTGTATGCGCATCCGATATTACGAGCGAACCTGACGGCACTGATGCACTGAAGATTACCAAGTTCATCAACCATGCCGATGCGGTTATCACCAACCCGCCTTGGACGCGTGCGCTGCTGCACCCGATGATCATGCACTTCCAGAAGCTAGCTCCATGCGTATGGCTGCTGTTCGATGCCGACTGGGCCTTCAACAAGGCAGCTGGTCCCTACCTTGACCAGTGCTCAGACATCGTCGCCGTTGGCCGCATCCGCTGGATCGAGGGCACTACACAGACCGGTAAGGACAACGTTGCCTGGTACCGCTTCGACACCCGTCATTCCGGCGGGCCGAAATTTCACGGGAGAAACAAATGACCACTGACATGAAGCCAACCGAGCTGGTGACCGAGTTCATCAGGCTCAGAGACGAGAAGAAACGCTTCGAAGAGATCGCCGCTGCCAAGTGCCTGGAGCTGTATGGCGCCCGCATGGACGAGATCGAAGGGCAGCTGCTCGACATGCTGAACACGCTGGGCGTCGAGTCGATCACCGGCAAGAACGGCACTGCCTACAAGAAGGTATCAACGTCGGTGACGATTGCCGACGCACGCGAATTCCGCCGCCATGTCATCGGCACCGAGGCGTGGGACCTCGCCGACTGGCGGGCCAACAAGACAGTCATCAACGACATGGTTGAGCAGGGGCAGGAAGTTCCGCCCGGTGTCAACCGCGCAACATTTCTCACCGTAGGAATCAGGAGGAAATAATGAAGGAATATGGAATTCAAATATTCCTAGAGATTAAAGCAGATGAACCTGAAAAAGCGGCTGAAACCATAGCAGCGCTGATTCGCAACGGAGGTTTAATTATCAACGAAATTACTGTGAACGATGTCGATGGTGGCATTGGTCACTTCGTTGAACTTGATAACGAAGGGAAAGCAAAATGACCAACAACATCGTACCCATCAGCCAGCAGATCAACAGCATCAGCCAGTCCATGCGCGAACGCATGAAGGCGCTAAGCAATCAGGCGTTCACCTCGAACGTCTCCACCTCATACCCGCTGCTCTCCATCAGGGGCAAGGAGTTCACCTTCCGTCTGCCCGACGGCCGCTCGCAGCGGCACGAGCAGAACGGCTTCGCCATGCCGTTTCTCGACGTGGTGCTGGTCGAAGGCTCACCGCTTTTGTCGAAGACCTATTATGAGAAGGGCTTCGATCCGAACGAATTCACCCGACCGGACTGCTGGTCGCTGGATTCCGTGAAGCCCGACCCGTCGTCGCCGAAACTCCAGGCGCCAACCTGCGCGATGTGTCCGCAGAACATGTTCGGCTCTCGGGTAACGCCGGCCGGCAAGAAGGCCAAGGCCTGCTCGGACTACCGCCGCGTGGTGGTACTTCTGCCGCACCAGATCGGTTCCGATCAGGCGACGCCAATGGCGCTGCGGGTGCCGCAGTCGTCGCTGAAGAACCTCAAGGCGCATGGCGACCTGCTCGCCAATTACGGCGTCAACGTGAAGGCCTGCATCACTCGCCTGTCGTTCACCAACGAGGCGTTCCCACAACTGCTGTTCACCTATGTCAACATCCTGACCGAGCCGCAGTGGGACTGGGTGGCAGCGCTGTCGCAGTCGACGCTGGTGCAGGGCATGGTGAACACGCCCGACTTCGAGAATGCCACCTCGACCCCGGATCAGCAGACGCCGGGCGCCAACAAGCCACTGCAGCCATTGCCGGCCGCACCGGTGCCGGAGGCATTCAGCAAGCTGATGGAAACCGAGGAGGCTGAGGTCGAAGAGGAGGACGAGGCGCCTGCGTCACACGTGAAACCGTCACTCAGCCAGCCGATCCAGCCTAGTCCGATGCCATCGTTGCATGTGGTGCCGACAGCCGGCCTCATCGCGCTGCCTGACGGCACCTACTTCAACCCGGCGACCGGTGAGTATGTCGACGCCCCGGCACCCAAGGTGGAGATGCCGGAGCTGGACCCCGACACCATCACGTTGCCCGATAACCGCTACTACAACCAGCGGCTGGGGGCGTTCGTCACCGGGCCGGAGAAAACGGCGGTGCCAGTGCAGGGGGTGACGGTCATCAAGGCGAAGCCACCGAAGCCCAGGACCACCAAGCCCAAGCCAGAGGCGGAAGCCGCGCAGGCGGCCCCCGCTGAGGTCGTGGCAGCGGCTCCGGCGCCGATCGAGGACGCCCCGAAACCGGATAAAAACAATGGTGTCAAGCCAGCTCCGGCAGCCCTCGATGACGTGCTGCGAGAAGTGATGAAAGAGTAACACAATTCAAATTGCCAAGGGGATCGGGGAAGGCCATTGTGCTTTCCCGGTCCTGCCTCTGTGTCACCGAGGGAAATCATGTTCACCGTTGAAGAACAAAAAGAGATTCAATTATTTCTGGCGCTTTTGTTTCCGTGGGATGACGGCAACAAGGACCTCTGGAAGAGCGTCTCGTGGACTTTCGTTGGCAAAGAGGGCGACCTCAAGTTCGCCAGCTATGCTGCGCAATCGATGGCGGACGTCTGCCACCTGATCGAGACCCGCACCAAACGGCCGTCGGCTAATCTCTACGTGGCGCTCGGCACCCAGCGCGCAGCGATTTCCGAGACCAAATCTGTCGACGGTTACCCCAAGGCCAGCCGCACCCAGAAGAACATCGTCTCCTTCAAGTCGCTGTTCCTCGACATCGATGTCGGCAAGGAAGGCGCCTATGCCACGACCGGCGACGCCCGCCATGCGCTGGAGCAGTTCTGCCAGCAGGTCGGGTTGCCGGAGCCGACCATGCTGGTGCTGTCAGGCAGCGGCGGACTGCACGTCTACTGGTGTTTCGACAAGCCGGTGCCAGTCGAGAACTGGCGCCCGCTGGCCGGCGCGCTGCAGGCGGCAGGCCTCCACCACAAACTGAAGTTCGACCCGCAGGTGACGATTGACACGGCGCGAATCCTGCGTGTCCCCAACACCTTCAATCACAAGACAACTCCGCCGACCAAGGTCCAGCTCATCCGCGAGCCAGGCCACAGCTTCCCGCGCTATGGCTACCAGCAGATGGTCAGCGCGCTGTCGGTGTTCCTGAACAAGGACCCGGCGCACAAATACATCCCCGCCGCGAACACCTCGAAGCTGAACAGCAACTTCACTTCCGGCATGGAGCAGAACCAGGCGCCGCCGGTCGACATCGACGACGTCGCCGCCAACTGCCCGGCACTCGACGACATCCTGGCGCGCGGTGGCAACGGCGACAGTGAGCCGCTGTGGAACCTGGCGCTGTATGCTGCTTCGTTCACCACCGACCCGCATGACGCAGCCCGCCGGCTCTCCGATCAGGACCCGCGCTACACCAAGGACGCCACCGACAAGAAACTTGTCGAGAAGATCACTGCCCGCGCGAATAATCCCCAGGCAGGCTGGCCGACCTGCCAGTCATTCTCGACGCTGACACCAGCCTGCGCCACCTGCCCGCTGTTCGCTCAGGGCAAGACACCGTTCCATCATGCCCGTCGGCCACAGCCGGCGTCGCCGCAGCAGTTCATGGCGTCCAGCAACGATGCGCTGATGCCGGAGGGGTACTGGCGCAACAAGGACCACCACGTCTTCACCAGCAAGTTCGACAAGCAGGGCAACCCGTATACCGTTGAGGTAATCAACTACCCGATCCACGATGGTGGCATCGACGATACGGACGAAGGCAGGCTGCTCTATGAGACATCGATCTCCAGCAGCAGGAAATGGCGTGAGATCAATGTCAGCGCCAATATGCAAATAGCCCAGATCGGAGGAGCGCTGGCGCGCAACAACGGTCTCTACATCAACACGGACAACCACAAACACGCGAGGGATTTTTTCGTGTCCTGGGTCGCACATCTTCAGAGCATCAAGCGCTACGCCAATCAGAGCGCCTATGGCTGGTCGGCCGATGGCAAGTCGTTCGCCTTCGACGATCAGCTGTTCCGCGACAACGGGGACACAGAGATGGTCTACCGCGGGCGTCGCCACAATGCGAGCTTCATGCCGGTCGGCACGATCAAGCCATGGCAGAACGCCATGCCGCTGGTCTACGGCAACATGCCGCTGGAAGTCACGGTGGCGACAGCCTTCGCTGCCCCGCTGGTCGAGCTGCTCGGCGCTTATTCGCTGGTCGTGTCGCTCTATTCACACCTGTCGGGGATCGGCAAGTCGACCGCCATGATGCTGGCGCAGTCGGTGTGGGGACATCCACGCTCCGGCATGTCGACGCTCGATGACACCACCAATGCGATGATGAAGAAGATCGGCGACTTGAAAAACCTGCCGGTATACTGGGACGAGCTGCGTACCAGAGACCAGCTGGAGAAGGTGATCGACATCGTCTTCCAGGTCACGCAGGGCAAGGGCAAGGCGCGGATGAACCGCGACACTTCACTGGCTGAAATATCGACTTTCACCACCATGTTCGTCGTCGCCTCCAACCATGGCGTTGGCGATACCGTATACAACCAGACTGAGTCGACATCGGCAGGTGGCGTGCGGGTGTTCGAGATCGAAGCTATAGCGCTGACCCCAACCATGCCTGACTATGCAGCGCGGCAGCTGCTGATCCCGCTACAGCACAATTACGGTGTCGCCGGCGCGACTTACGCCAAGTGGCTGGCGCTGAACCGCAATGTCGTCGAGGCTGCACTGGAGAAAGTTTCCAAGGAGCTGGAAGCAAAGCATAAGTTCGAGGCCAGGGAGCGCTTCTGGTCGATGACCATGGCGTCCATCATCGTTGGCGCCGGGCTTGCCAACTACATCGGCCTCACCCGCTTCGACATCTCTAGCATCAAGCAGTACCTCGACGTTGCGCTTGATCGACTGCGCGGCGGAATGAAGCTGCAGGATTATGCCACCATGACGACAACACAGGATGTCGTCAGCCTGATGCATGAGATGCTACTCGACGCCCGCAACAAGGGACTGATCATCACCGAAACGATCCCTTACAGCAGTGCCGGCAGGCCGGTACCCATGACCCTGGTCGATACCGACATGTCAAAGATCAACGACCCTTGGCTGTGGGTGGGGCAGAAGGACGGTAAGATCAGAGCGCGTGTACGACCATTCAAAGACTGGCTGAGAAAGCGTCATCTCAATCCGGACCAGATCATCGCCGCGCTACGGGGTCATTACCACGTCTACCAGTCGAAGCAGACGATCGGCACCGGAGTGGTTGGGCTGGATGCACTGGCGAAGTTCGGCCGTTATGCCTGCTATGACTTCACGCCGTTGCCTACCGCTTCTTCTCCCAGCCCCGGTTCCGATGCACCGAACTGATCGCCAGGTTGCCCTTGCCGTTGCTGCCGCCGTGACGGATCGCCTTCTTGTGGTGAACGTCCTTGCCTGCGAGGGCTGCCTTACCGTGGGTCTTCACCATCTCTGCACGGGCCGAGTTGCGTTTCGCGCGCTTGGCGATCTCGGCCGGCTTGCCATGGAAGCGAGCGTACTCCTCTCCGTAGTCCCGTGGCTTGGTCATCTAGTTCTCCTTTCGCCAGAGGTAGAGCGGTGAGTTTTCTCCAGCCCAGCAACCTAATGTGTTGAACGAGAAGAACTCCTCGGCTTCCTCCTTACTCATGCCGTCACGATCCATCAGTATCTGGATACACTTCGCGGCATCATAGACGACCAGTACAGGCTGACCGCAGCGCTCGGCGATGCCGACAATGGCATCTTCGTAGCCGTCGGCCAGCAACGCTTCCGGATTGTATTCGGCAATCCAGTCACGGGTTTCATCCATCACTGCACCCTTATCTGCGGGAAGCCAGTGCCACCGCCGATCAGACCGAGCAGCAGGACGATAGCCGCCAGTGCGATCAGCACGATCAACACGACACGGATGATCCGAGCCGGCGGGTCCGGGATCAGGTTGGTGATAACGTACTCACCGATCGCGTAGATGATGCCCAGTACCAGCAGATAGATGATCAGATTGACGAGTGCGTTGATCATGGCTTGGTTCCTTTCTTGCCGCATTGCGTCTGGGCGCCAGGGCAATCGTCGTGACCTGGGTGGGCCAGCGCAGGCAGCGTGAACATCAGAATAGCTGCGAGAAGAAACAGTCCCCTAATCATTTCGGTCTTCCTCCTTTGCCGTGCCCCTGTCCTGGGTTGTTGCCAGTCCCCGGTCTTCCGGGAGACTCGGGTGCACTGTTGCCTTTGCCGGGTCCCCCTGGCGTTCCCGGCGTTCCCGGCGTTCCTGGCTGTCCCGGAGAGCCTGGTTGACCGGGTGCGCCCGGCTGTCCAGCGGGTCCAGAGGGACCAGCAGGACCAGGAGAACCAGCGCCGCCACCAGAACCGCCGCCGCTACCACCAGAACCATCAGAGCTTCCACTGCCTGAGCTTCCAGCATTTGCCGTTGCCGATGTCGTTGTTGCGCCAGAAGGATTTCTGCACAGCTGCGTCGTGTTGATCCTGCGCTCTTTCAGAAACCTGCACTGTTCATGCGTGAACTC
>Ga0209819_10000041_pt1 | contig 40041 bp, 60 predicted proteins | sample PPLLak2March2015_FD_187248 | JGI IMG/M metagenome (GOLD analysis project Ga0209819, IMG submission 187248) | Freshwater sediment microbial communities from Prairie Pothole Lake near Jamestown, North Dakota, USA - PPLs Lake P7 Core (1) Depth... | ecosystem: Environmental > Aquatic > Freshwater >... | reverse complement strand
CCGTGGACTTATCTGCTAGCATATAGTATATAATGTACAGTACCTTAAAATTTAAAGGCACTGTACAAATATAGTGTATATTCTATACTGATCTATATAATGCTTCTAGTTCTGCTACTGCTTTACCATGTCCTGGATGTTTAGCATTATTATAGGCTTCCATAAATCCTCTATCAGTCCTCTTTTCTCTAATCCTTTGTTTAGCTAATTCAGGAGTCATCCCTAAATTAGTATCTGACAGTCCTTCATGTCCTTTTTCTTTATATGTTTCAGCTAATTCTGAGAGCATATGCAACAATGCTGGATTATTACCTGAAGGTCCCTGAACTAAATTTTTAATATCTTCTCCAAACTTCTCACCGTATATCTTAGCTACTTGTTTAGCTGCAGATAAACGATTATCATAATCCTGACCCCAAAGTTTCTTTAAAGACTCTTCAGCTTTACGCCTATCTTCTGCAACTTTTTCATTATTCCCTTTAATTATCTCTATTTGTTTTTCAGCCATTTTTTTAGCTTGATCATTAGATAGTCCTAAATCAAAAGCTATCTTTTTAAATCCCTCTATATCAGTTTTTAAGGTCCCTCTAAACTCTTCTGGCACCATTTGCTCTATATCATACTTATCTGCTGATTCTGGTCGACCTAATTTAAGAGCTAGATTAGGATCGTCTTTAAGTAGTATACCATCTATATCTTTGATTTTATTAAAGAAATCTTGTTTTGCTTCTGGACTTGCGTCTTTGGGCGGAATTCTAAGAGATCCTCCAACCATCTTCTGTAACTCTAAATAGCTTTTAGCTAATGATGTAGCGTCCTTAAAATCTTTAATATTACTTTGAGTTCTTACTTGCTCATCTATTAAAGTCATAAAGTCTACATTTGTGGACGCCTTAATTTCAGGTGTTGCTTTTTCTGCAACGGTTGAAACCTCTGGCTTATCCATTACTGGGGCTTCTACTTTGGTTTCTATTTCTGACATTTATATTTACTCCATAGTTGTTGATTGAACTGGTTCATACTTAGTTCTAGCATCAGATACTAGCGCTTGTATTAATTCTTTTTGACCTAATCTATACATAGTAGTATTTGTATCTACATTAAATACATTTGATTCTACATAAGACTTCTCTAAGGTATCTATAACTAGTTTACCTTGAGGTGTTAAATATAATTCATTTAAAGATCTTCTAAACTCTATGTAGTCTTGAATCATGGAATTCTCCTAAAAGGAACCGCCCATTACAGGCGGTTTTTGAGTAGCGTATACCGTTAATATGTATATTTATTCCGTTTGTCCAACATCCTTTAATTTAGTAGCAACGTCTGCTCCTTTGACTGCCATTTCGGCTGCTTGCATCTGTTGCATTTGTTGAGCTCTTTGTTGTCTCATTGCTTGAACATCCTTATCATTACTTACTGCAACTTCCGGTACTCCTAGTATCTTAGCGGTATGTTTTGCTATTCCGTCTGCATTGACCATATCCATGATCTCTGGTTTTACTTGAGCTAGCATTGCTAGTCCTTGTATCCATTGTTGAATAGTAGATACATCTTGTATTTGCTGCGCTCTAGCTAACTGATTAACAAATACTATATCTACATTTATTCCTAACTGCTTTAAAATTCCTGGAACTTCTGGTAACTTCCCCGATCTTAATAGAATCTTAAACGCTCTAACTATTAATGGGCTTAATAGTTCATTGTTCATACGACTTAATACAGGACCTAAAACTCTTTGCATCTGTTCAGTTCTTTGACTTACTTCATATGCAGTCATTTCCCCAGTCTCAGTTCTTGGAGGTAATAACAATTTGTCTAAAAAGAATATACTCTTAATAGATGCCTTAAGGTCTTCCATACTAAATTGTAGAACGTCCATTCTAGCTTGAGAGACAAATTCTTTAATACCTGAATGATCTTTAACTATAGATATTCCGCCTGGTCTTAAATCTAATTTACCTATTACATCTCTCTGATTAGCGAAAATAGGAGGTCTAACGTGTAGATCTATAGCTTCTAACCCTCTTTGTTTCAATTTATTCAAAGTTCTAGTATCAGGTAAAGCTAAATGACCTGGACCTCTACCATATACTTCACCCGGTAATAATGACCATCTAGCTACGAAGACAGGCATCTCATAATAACCGCCTTCTTCTATCATCTCGTGATTAGCCATGTCAATGTATATAGATGCTACCGGTCTATTTCTTGCAGGAGCTACACCTAGTTTATTCATTTTAATATTCTTTGGATCTCTAGGACCTATGAAATGAAGAAAAGGATACTCCTTCTCCGGCTCCTCCATAGAAGATTTAATAATATCTATATTTAGTTTCTTACCGAATTTCTCTACTGCCTGTCTAGCAGTCATAGAGAATTTACGATATACGGTATCTACAATACCTTCCTTATTCTCAGCCCATACTATTTTACCTAAATGAGCTGCTGTAAATACAAATCCTCCCTCATCAGTCTCCTCGTGGAATAATACCATGTTAGCTAATGATACAAATGATTGATATCCTTTAGCTATTTCAGTATTAAAGTTAGACTCATTTAAGGAATTGTGAATCAATCCATTAACTTGTTCTAACCATCCAGTTGCTTCTGTGTCATTATTTAAAGCTTCATCTTTGAATCTTAATTTAGACCATATAGTGGCTGGATTAGTTAAGGTTCCTTGGAATGCTGAAGCTAAATCTTGAGTAGATTGTAATGCTGTTGAGTCAAATAGACGTCTAGTAGTTTTATCACCCTTTGAAGATGAAGAATCTACTATGCCCATATGAGCATCTTTAAATACAGCATGCTGATTATTTAACATAAATTCTGAGATTTCCTTCCATATATTCTCAGAAGCTACCCTTTCTTGAGCATTAAATAAACGCTCTCCTCGAGTTACTATTTTGTATATATCTACCATATTATTCTCCTAATAAGGATTCTACCTTAGTAGTAGGTGATTGAGAAGCTAATGAAATCAAAGCGTTAGCTGCTTCTGTAGTTGCTCTACGTCTTTTATCTGCCCTTATTCTAGCTGCTTCTGTATCTATTACAGGCTCTGCAGTCGATACTTCTGCTGCTGTAGATGCTTCAGGTGCCGCTGGTTCTTCAGCTGATGAAGATACGTAAACAGGAGCTGCAGGAGTAGCTTGTTGTTCAGGCTCATCTGCAAATACACTACCTAATAGGCTACCTACTATTCCTAAAGGACCTTTACTTCCGCCTCCTCCTCCACCCATAATACACCTCTTTATTTAATTTGATTGTTTCCAACCGTACATTTCATGTAATAATTTGATTATTACCCCATCAAAATCTTTAGGCTTTAATCCAGCTTTAATTCTTAGTTTATTTTCTAGTCTATTCATAATACAAAGACTTCCACCTAATAGTGGAGATAATATACATGTACCCACAGGTAACCATATATACCAGGGTTGCTTGATTATTAGAAATAAAACCGCTATAGTATTACCATATATTATAATTTGATGGATTGCAGATACAACAAAAGACAATATACGATAAATATTCATATCAATAATATGTTTTTTATGTTAAAATGTTAAATTTAATCGAAAGGATCAAATTCCCATTGAGCTTTTACATCATTTAATCTATAGAAATAGTCATTTTCTATATCTTCTGACATAGATTCTGTACGTAAAGCGTCTGCACAGTGAGAATGTTGATCATGCACGGGTTCTTGTATAAATACCATACGCTTCTTATCCCAACGTTTATGGTATAATTCAAGATGTTTAAGCGCGTCTCTACAACTTTCTCTATCAAAATGGTATCTAGCAAACCTTTTCTTAGTAGTATCTATACCATGCTGTACAGAACTCTTCTCAAGTGTAACTACATCCTCAGATATTCCATAATCTCTTAATGTTGCTTCGAGAATCCTAGCAGTTGAATTACCAGTTTGTATAGATTTGTTATCAGCGTCATGAGGCAAATAATGAGTCCCATAATTATATCCTTTTCTTTTAAGTTCTTTAACGAATTCTAGTATATCACCCTTCTCCATTTCCCAATAGTCTATGAAAAATATGGCATTACCTGATTTTTGCCTAAACCATATGGAGCAACCATCCCTTCCTATATCCCAAAAGGTATCTACTAATTTAGAATCATCATAAGGAAAGTTATTAACTCTTCCTGACGTTCTAGCTTTTTCTATATGATTCAAATAGATAGACCCTCTCATACCTGAGTTAAATGAACATCCATATTCTCTTTCAACATCCTCTTCAGATAAACCTTCTTCTTCCTGAATTAGAAGCATCTGGTCTTGAGGTATTAAACCTGAGTATCCATCTTCATTTGGCCAGTAAGTTTGTAGTAAAGAAGCAAACCAATTAGGAGATGTATATACATTATCCCACATATCAGAGAAATGGTTTCTGCCGTTAGGGGTGCTATTAAATATAGCCCAACCATTTGATTCTCTTAACGAGGGCATCATGATTTTATATGAATCTGGATCGGAGAATGCAAATTCTGAGAATACCGCCCCTCTACACGCTACTCCTCGAATACTATCTGGGTCTTTATCATAACCAAGTACACGTATAGTACTGCCATTTATTAGTTCTATTAACATTTCCTGATTACTTAAACGTTTAATAAATTCTTTAGGTAAATGATCTAATAATTTAAATCCATTAGAGTCTACGTTTTCCCATAGCGCCTGACGGCTCATGGTCTTCGTAGGGAAGATATAAAAGTAGTTGCCTGGTACTTGGGCAGCCTCTTTAATTAAATAGCACCAGCAGGCTTTATCTTTGCCTGCACGTCTGTGCCATCTAAGAATAGCTCTACGTTTACGAGTTTCAGGTTTACCTTGAATACCGTCCATCTGTTGAAACAATTGAAGTTGGTACCCTCTAGGTTTAAAGTTAGCGGGACACGTAATTAAATTATTCATTTAAATATCCTTTTAATCTAGGATTGTTTTTAAGCTTTTCATAAAAGTAAACCTTGGGTTGACATTTTTTACATTTCAGTATTAACCATCTAACAACTCAGGATCTTTAGCTGTTGAACTTATTCTACAAGTACCATCTGGCATTTGATCTATAATATTTATAGGCAATCTACAATCTTCATGTCTAGAAGTTCTAAAAGAACTAGGATTATCTACACCTGAATTTACTCCTGCGAATTTAAAGTGTGGGGCAGATACTTGTTTTTCCATTGATACTTTACACATTGGACAAAATATAAGTTTACTATCACTCTTACGTAATAAATGTTCACATGTGTAATTACATTTGGGGCATTTGAAATCAAAGATCGGCATTAGTTGTTCTCCTCTTCTTTTTCTGGAAGTATTGATTTTAATTCTTGTACCTCTTTATTTAATTTGGTTCTTTCCTTATGAAGCTTTTCTAGATCACCCTTATATGCTAAGGCTGCTTCCATACGATTGCCGTATACTTGTAATTCCTCTACTAAACTCATAAGTATATCTTTGTCATTTGACGGACGGTATTTAAGAATCTTTCTCATTTCTTCTAGTACATCGCAATATGTGCGGTGCGCAAAATCTGTTCTATCGAAATAACTCATGCGATAACCTCTTCTAGGATATATCATAACGTCTTAGTAGTTCTTCACCCTAGTGATTTGAGCTTCCGTGAGAGGCTTACCAGGGTGTTACTAGGTACAATACTAATATGTATCTACTATAATACTGGTCAAGTATATACCGTTCATCTGTTAAGTTAATACCGTTCGTCTGAAATAAGGAGTCATTACTTTACTTTTTTAAAAACTAATACATATTCCCTGGTAACAGGGGCGAAGTTCTATACCTAACAATTAGTATACTAACTGTTTAGTACTAAACAATTAGGTATAGAATAAGTCTAACTGGGCCCACCAGTTACTAAAGGCTTTTAAAGGCCGTTTTTAAGCTCACTGTGAAACAAACTTAGCACACCCCTACCAATCTACCCCCTATAAGAGAAAACTGTACAGTAAGCTTTATAGTAGATTTTTTCACTATCGTTCAAATTAGCCGAAAGTTACTACTGCATATGCACTAATTCTTGATAGTTTCTGAGAAAAGTTGTAGACGGTAGATCGATAAAAATTTATGTGCGAGTAAAACCCCGCGGTACCCCCTCCTAGACCCCCTGGCATATACTGTTAAGCATATATGTAGCTACACTACTGCATAGTTATACAGGTATAAAGACTGTAATGATGTACAGATGTTTACCATCGCGCGTGTAACTGTGACCTTTAAATGGGTAATAGATGCATGCTGTTGAGTATATTATACTACTAAGTATATGATTTATATTATAATTATATTAACATAACATATTATATAAGTATAACTGATCAGTTAAGATACCGTTCATCAGATGACGAATGGTATATTACTGTATAGTCATACAGATATAATAACTGAACAGTATATAATTGGTTGTATATGCCTTGTAAATAAGCTTAGCTACGAGGTCGTAGAGACGAGATCAGATGATACCCTTTATGATTGGGTAGGGTCAAAATTACCACTTATCCTGACGAACGGTCATTTATCATCTAACTTAGGTGTAACATCAATTACATTTACTGGTGCAGCATCTGCATAATAGTTCACGATAGCTAACTGTGGACCTGTACTAATACCAGATACTTCTAGCTTCTCTATCTTATTAAACCTAGCTGATAGTATTGGTGCCATCTTGCCAAGGGCAAATTTAAGAGCGTCTATTTGTCTTTTAAGTGTGGCTTCTGCTTCTCTCCAATCAAGATTAGGGAACGCTTCACTTGCAGGCTTACAACTAATCTCATTTAACTGGTCTAATCTTATCATTAATAATATACCATAAGCACTATTAACATCAGCCTCAAACTCTTTATCCTTTTGAGACGCTCTATATATAGTCTCACGTGCTGGCACTTTATTAGGGTACTTTTTACATATCTGGGATATATCCAATCCTTTAGTCATTTGGTCTATTATAAAATCCTTTACTTCTTTAGTAAGCCTAATAGATTCTTTCTTCTTACCTGCCATACGACACCTCAATACAATAGTTATATACTTAATATGTCATATGAGGGAAATGGTAAAATAGGGGGTATAGGATTGTATAGGGTACGTATAAATAACGGCTTGGCGGGCTTATAATTAGGTCGATATATTATTATATACACTATATAGTACTGTATAAACTACTGTATGATATGTTTTAGTGTTACTGTTAAGTTTGATTGTTCACTATTAGCAAGTTAGTATGTGACCTTCTAGTATATAATATGGACTACGTGTAATACTGGTCAAGTAAATATACTATACCGTTTGTCTGATAAATATTTCCGATGAACGGTATTGACTTTCTCAACAGTTATAGTATACTAGAATTATAAGGATAGTTGAAGAGAGCACTCCAAAGGCTCTGAAGGCTTCGAGGGATACTAAGGAAAATCTAACGATGAGTACGAACTCCCGAAGAACCTAGCAATCAATATCCTTATATAATAGCTCTTACTAAGAGTTATTACAAGAGGAGACAATGATTAACTTAAAAGCTATTTTATCAGCTTTAAAAAAGAATAAAAAATTAATGGCTTTAATAGTGTTTATATTAGCTAGTCCTATAGATGATATATTATACTATTATGTAATAATGAAGATTATACAATATGTATCTTAAGGGGGATAATATGAAAACTTTAAAGATACTAAAAATCCTAACTGTAGTATTGTTAGTAACGACTGGAGATGTTAAAATGTTGTTAGGAGCAATACTACTAGTTTTAATACTTTAGGAGATTATATGCAAGACTTAATAATATTTAGTGTAATATCTGTTTTAATGTATATTTTTATAGTATTATTAATTAGATTTACACCATTTGTAATAGCAATTGTATTAGTTATTATATTAGTATATATTATATTATTATTTGCATTATTAATTATAGAGAAAATAAGAGGTAACCAATAATGAGTAACGATTTCCCAGAATATGAAGCTTTAATGAATAAGATTAAAGAGGCTAATCGTGATATTAGGTTAGCTAGAGTAAGACTTCAAGTTCAAGTTGAAGAACATGAAGCAAAAGTAGCTGAATTAAAATATTTAAGAAACTTAAATAGATTATTGACTTTTAATAAAATCTTTAGTACACTGGTATTACCAGTAATGATTATATTAGTATTGAGTGGATTATGAATATACAATTAACCAAATATTTAGAAAGATTATATGTTTATCCTTCTAAATCTACAGTTAAAAAACTTAAAAAGTATAAACTTAAGTTAGTAACTGATAGAAGCTTAGGTCATAACACTAGTGTATATGAATTGGAGATATATTAATGCGTACTTTTGAAGACATGTATGGTGAAAAAGAATATTTAGCTTACATTATGCAAGATGGTAGCGTAACCACTAATCCAAGTAATGAGGTTCCAGTAGAAGTATATAGAGTTGTTATAGATACTCATACCGGAGAAGTTAAACCAGTAAAATTAGGAGTACAATAATGAAAGAGTTCTTATTTGTATCTGCAATATCCTTAGGAGCATTAGCATTATTAATTCAGGGGGTATTATGAGCTTTAAACAAGAGTTATTAATCATAAGTATATTTGGAGTATATGTAATAAGCAGTATTTTAATGTCTGTAATAGGAGTTTAATATGAATCTAGCAACTAAAATTGTAGTTATAATAGCTATTATATGCACTATAACAGTATTTATACCTAAAAACACGCATAAAGATATAAACCCTATAACAATAACTAACCCAGAACATTTAAAACCTATTCCAGGAATAATATAGGAGCATATATGAATAAAATAGAGAAAATATTTTTAAGTTTATTGTTATTAGGGTCTTTACTTTTAATAGTTTTTAATGTAGACTTAAATAAATCCCCATCATGTAAAGGGGGATGCGAACTACCAACAGAGTTAAAAGATAAATTGAAATAAGTGAGGCGAATATGAGTGACTTTGATTTTGATGACTTAGATTATAGAGAAGAAGAATACTTTTTATATTATGAACATGCTAATGATAACTTAGAGTTTGAATTAGATATGATTCAAAGAGTTAAAGACTTGGAGGATTTATGATAATAGACGTAGGTACATTAGTTATAGGTATATTAATAGGACTATTATTAAATCTAATAGATCAAAGGAGAAATTAATGACAGAAGTAATAGTTTTTATAACAACATTAGTTTTAGTGTATATAATTAGACAAAGATTAATAACTATTGATGAAGAACCAACTAGAAAGAGGAGATTACACTAATGTTAGGGTTATTAATAGGGATTACAGTAGCAATATTAGGTGTAAGTATAATAGTATTAGTATTAATGATAAGGGGTTAATATGGCTTTTGTAGCACAATCAGACTTAAGATTATATAGGACTCTAGAAAAAATACTAGAGAGTGAACAACTAGATGAACACTTACATACAGAGTTATTCTTTGCTATGGGAGTATCTAATCTAAAAGAAATGGTAGAAGTAGATAGCTCCTTACGCAGGTCATTAGCTAACATGGGATCAAAAGAGGTATAATATGAAACTAACTAGAGATTTATTTGGAGCATTATTACTAACTTTATTAGTAAGTAGTAGTTATTATATAATAGAAGGATTAATATTAGGAGTTTTATAATGGAATTTAATAATATTCAAAATAAAATAATAAGAATAGTTGCACTTACAATGCTTTGTAACATATTGATTCCATTAGGAATTATATTATTTACTTAACGCTTTAGCATATAACACATATTATTTAATATGTGCACATAAAACTAAGGATTCGACATGTTAAAAAAAGCAAAAGAACTGGCATTAAAACCAGTAAGCATAGCTCCGCTAATAAAATTAGTAAAACGCTGTGCATTAATAATAGTGTTGTTTATACCAATTGCTCCGGTATTAGTATTAGGATATCAAGCAATTCCTGTAACATATACACTAGAAGTTAAGGATATAAATTTAGATTATTACCATAATAAATATAAAATTCACAAATTTATATTAGACTATGCAGATTCTAATGATACAGTTAGAGTTAAGATAGCATCTAATGGAGGATTTGCTGAATTAGGAGTTATAATAGCTAACGCAGCTCTTCAATCAGAAGCTAAAGTTATAACTAAAGTAGAATTAAACGCATATTCAGCAGGAGCTATTATATTAATGGCAGGTAAAGAGATAGAAGCTGCTCCTATATCAGCAGTATTATTTCATAAACCATTTTATATTTTAATGGGACAAAAGGTTTCAATGAGTCCTGAGGATCCTTTTAGTATAATAGCAGATACTATAATGAGGAACTATGTAAATAAATATTTAACTTTAGAAGAGATAGCTAAATATGAAGCAGGCGGAGACGTAACAATCTCTGGACCAGAATTAATAGAAAGAATTAAAGCTAAAAAATGAAACTAACTATAAGTTTAATAACATTAGGATTGGTAATCATCAGTGAGAGTATTCTCACTGGTGTAATACCTATATACAGAGGTGACTTATACGGAGCATTAAGTAATAAATCTCCTGAAGTATATCATGCTATATTAGTATGCTTCTTAATATATTTTACTTTAGATTTCTTTCAAAGTATAAAAGGATATGTAGTTTTAAAGACTGCTTTAATATTTCGTACAAGAAAAACTGTAGAGATAGCAGCTAAGCAAGTATTAAAAACTTCAGAGTTAGATAATGTACCTCAAAGAATGCAAGAAGATATTAAACTTGCATATCTGAATAGAATTACAGTATTGTGTGAATACTTTATTTCTGGTACAATAGTATTACAGTTGATATATTTAAATTTAGATCAACCTAAACTTATAGCAGCTGCATTGATATACACATTAATCAGTGTAGCGATTGCGATACTGTTCAACCCAAGGTTAACGGCAACCGAAAAAGAAGTGCAGAAGGGTGAGGCTTCTTTTAGAGAGTCGTTAACTAAGGGTTTTAATTTTACTTCATTGTCTGTAGCAAACACTACATCATTAAAGGCAGCAAGTATACGCACTGGATATTTACTATTCACTAGATTACAATTAGGTATATTGACAATGCTTCCATATGCAGTATTAGCACCAGCTTTAATAGCAGGTACAATAGATATGGGAACTTTAATGAAGCATCAAGGAACATTTAGTTTATTAGTAGTTAATGCAGGTATTATAATTCAGTTATATACTACATTAATTCAAGGTAAAGCATCAGCAGAAAGAGTTAAAGAATTAGAAAATGACTAAATTTCTAGAGTATTTAGCAGCAGTAACATTAATCATTAGTGTAATACTAACTTCTTTCAATGTATATCCATTAAATTTAAAGATGAATATACTTAATAGTTTAATATACATTCTTTGGTATGAAAGAATAGGTGCACGTAGTCAAACTATTGCTTGTTTATTAATTATTATTCCCGTCTTAATAGGCCTATTGACTTCTTCTTAAAAATATGATTTAATATAACCATAAGGTGAGGTTATTATGCAAATAGATTACAGAGAAAATTGTTGTATCATATTAGGATGTAACTCAATGAAAGAACATCTTATATATGGTGAAATATTTGAGGGACATCTAAGAAATGTAGTTAGAACGTGTGAATATTGTGAAAAAACTAGACAAGGAGATTTTGTAACAATATATCATTCGGACGATCAAGAAATATATCCAGAAACAATAACTACAGCATGTGAACAATGTCATAAATATTTATAAGTGAGGTAAGTATGTTAACTATAGCGATAGCTTTGATATTAATAGCAGTATTAATGATATTAGATATATAGGAGGCAATATGTGGTTTGTATTAACGATGTTAGTTGTATTTATGATACTTAAGATAGATGATTAATATGTATATAGGTAAATGTATAGTTTATTTAAATTATAGTCCAAATGAAATAGGAAGTATAATAAATGTATACGCATAAAATGACAGAGACAGCAAAACGATTAGGTAATATTAGATCTATACATCCTATCGTAATAGTAAAAGAAATGATGCAAATAGCTCAACAAAATAAGTATAAAGATTATGAATTTGTTGACGGAAATATAAATTTCCCATTTATAGATGCAGTATCAGCAGGGAGCGATGCCGGAGGTTTTGTATTAGTATTAAATAAATCTGTAATTAAAACTACTGACACTATATTAATAGGTAAAGGCATATGTTTCGATTCAGGAGGAATACAATCCAAAGGGGATCACATGGAAGATATGTTCTTCGATAAACTCGGAGCAGTACTAACCTTTAGTTATTGTATGAGTAATCCAGATGTAGGAGGTTTAATATTCTTAGCATCTAATTTAGTAGGACCTGACAGCTATGTTCCCCATGAAATTATAGAATCTAGATTAGGTAAAAAGGTATTCATAGACCATACAGATGCAGAAGGCAGATTATGTTTAGCAGATTTAATAGAATATGCTGAGGAATTAAATAAATCAGCAAGAAAAATAACTATAGCTACATTGACAGGAGCTGCAGTAAGATTTACAGGAGATAACACATTTGCTTTAGTACATACTCCTGATGTAGAGTTAAAGAAAAAGATTGTAGAGTTTGCATCAATAAGTGAAATAGATTTATGGCCTGCACCATCACATAAAGCATACAAAAAAGCCTTAAAAACTAAGGTATTTGGAGCTGATATAGCATCGTGCGGTAACATGACAGGCGGAGGATCCATGACTGCTTATGAATTCTTAGCTTCATTTAATAAGAAGTTAACACACTTAGATATAGCAGCTATGGGAGTACAGGATCATAACTATACAGGCTGGGGAATAAAAGAGATTGACTTTATAGTAAATTCATAGTATAATATATTCAATTAATACGCGAAAAGCGATATAAGTGAGGTGATCCAGCGTCTCTTAGAGAAAGGAAACTCTACAGTACAGGTGGGATTATATTAACCAGATAAGAGAGATATAGATGATGATGAAAGTAAAAGGTATACGTATAATTAGGGATAGTGATAACGTTAGTTTAAACTTCATAGATGTGGAGGTAATTATAAATGGGATAGAATATTCCTTTAGAGTATACACCTCAGATACTAGAGATAAAAATGTATTAAGATTAATAGCAGGAGTTATGTAATGGCAGGTGCAGCAGGACCTTTAATAGGTTTAGGAGGAAACTTAGTATCAGGTTTCTTCGGAATGAAACAGCAGCAACAAGCAGTAATACAACAAGCAGTTGAAGTACTGTCAGATGTAAACAAATCAGACGACGCTAGAGCAGTAGCAGCTGCCCAGATTATAGCAGCAGAAGCTAGATCTGAATCTTGGTTAACTAGAACATGGAGACCTTTAGTTGTTATGATGTTTGTCGGAGTACTCTTTGGATATTTCTTTGGATATATACCATCGCAGAATGTAACTCCTCAGATTATAGATCGAGTATTTGATATAGTGGAGTATTCAGTATTAGGTTATATGGGCATGAGATCAGCAGATAAATGGGTTAAAGAACTTTCAATTGGTAAAGTTCTACAACAAATAATAAATAAAAAACTTTAAGTAAAGGATACTTAAAGGAAACAAACATATGGATATAAACAACCGAGGCGTAGCCTCAAAGGAGAGTAGTAATGAGTAATAATGTAACATATCATACAACTGAAGAAGCTGATGTATTATTTATGGCAGCAGCTAGACCGTTGAAAGATAAAGCTACAGGCAAAGAAGAGTTCACTATTAAACTAAGATTATTAGATGACTCTGAAACTGTTAAACATTTATTAGAAGTATCTGAAGCTAAGATAGATACTAAGACTAATAGAAAACTTGAAGGCGAGAAACATGTAAACTTCAGTTCAACCTTCGCCCCTGTAGTAGTAGGAGCTGATGGTGTAAAACTAGAAGATAAAGCCATACCATTCTTTGATAGTCGTAAGGATAAAGCTAGAGCAGTAGTAACCTATAAAGTTATTACATATCCAACCAAGACATTGGTTCGCTTACAAGGAATTAAACTAGTAAGTGTAGATTTAGCTCCAAGAGAAGGACAAGAAGGAACTTCTTCAGTAGCTGAATTAATTAGTAAAATACAAAATGCATAATGGAAGGGTGAAAAGAACAAGGAAGTGAGAGAGGGGCTTGACGCCCCTTTCGTTTTTATGTTATACTATATTAAGAGGCAATAATGAAAATCAGAAAAAATATGCATGATAATTGGAAGACACCTAAAGATTTTTATAATAAATTAGATTTAGAATTTAATTTTAATTTCGATCCCTGTCCGTATACAGAATCTGAAATAGTTATAGATGGTTTAAATATAAATTGGGGAACTAGAACTTTTTGTAATCCTCCCTATAGTAGAAAGTTAAAAGAATTATTTATATTTAAAGGTTTTGAGGAATATAAAAAAGGAAATTTAGTAGTATTCTTATTACCCGTAAGTACTTCTACTAAAATATTTCATGAGATACTACTTCCTAATGCAGAAATAAGATTCGTAAAGGGAAGATTAAAATTTGAAGGGTATAATAGTAATGGGGATTTAGTTAACAATAAAACAGGCATGCATGATAGCATGGTATGTATATTTAAATAAATGATAGCAATAGACTTTGAAACATATCTAATAAGTAAAGAAGCGCCAGTACCTAAACCTGTGTGCTTATCTTATTATGATGGTAAAGACAAAGGATTAGTAGTAGGTTCCAAAATGGAACAGACTCTTACAGCATTATTTAAATCAAATGAAATACTAATAGCTCATAACATGTCCTTTGAATTGAACGTTATAACTTCTTATTACCCATCACTAAGAAAAGATGTTTATAGAAAGCTTAAGAATAAAGAAATAATATGTACTAAAATATATGAGCAACTCATTGATTGTACTAGAAAAAAATCTATTAATACATTTAACTTAGCAGCATTAGTTCTTAATTATTTTAATGAAGATATATCTGAAGATAAAAAGAATCCAGATGCATGGAGATTAAGATACCATGAATTAGATGGTATACCTGCTGAAGAATATCCTGAAGAAGCAAGAAGATATGCAGAAGAAGATAGTGTGTGGGCATATAAAATATATACTAGACAAAGACAAGAGATGTATATAGATACTAATATATCTGTATCGGCGGATTATTTTCTAAATCGTATGGGACTTACAGGTACTACTATAAGTAATGATAGAGTATTAACTTTAGAATTAGAATTAAAAAGACAAATAGAAGGTCACTTAAAAGTACTAGAAAATGCAGGACTTTTAACTCAAACTAAAAAAGGTTATAAGAAAAACATGAATGTTTTCAGAGAGTTAATAAGTACTAAAGTACCTAATGCTAAGAAGACACCTAAAGGAAATGTATCTACATCAGGAGAAGATACTGAACAATACTTAACTGAATTACCAGAAAACCATGAATTAAAACCTATATTAACTTCTTTTGTAGAAGTAATGGGTGCTGAGAAGGTACTGACAGCGTTTATATCTAGACTTAAGAAAGCTGAACCTTATATTCGTACACAATATAAAGCAGTAGTATCTTCAGGTAGAACATCTAGTTCTACTTCAGAGAATTTTCCATCAGTTAATATACAACAGATGCCTAGAGAAGTTAAAGGAACTACATGGGATATAAGAAACTGTTTTGTTCCTAGACCTGGATATAAAATGTGTAGCATAGACTATTCAGGATTAGAACTATCTAGTACTGCTAACCAGCTATATAAGATTACAGGAAAGGGGGACATGTTAGCTACAATAAATAGCGGCAACGAACCTGTAGATATGCACAGCATGTTAGCTTATAAGTTAATGAACATGAAGGAGAAAACTAATGAGTCTTATTTATCATTCGTTACAAATAAGAAAAGAGAACCCTACAAACATTACCGTCAGATGGCAAAGCCGATTAATCTTGGGTTCCCTGGTGGGATTGGTTATGATACTATGCGTGGTCTTTTAGCTAGAGAGAAAGTGTATCCTAAGTTAGTTATATTAGAAACTTCTAAATTTGAAGAACAACTATCACTTAAAAGATCTATACTAAGGAATCAGGGTTACCCAGTTAGAATTAGAAGAGTAGCCTTCGATAAGTATGAATTAATATTTGATGAATTAGTAGCATTTAAAGATGAGTTATTTAAATTATACCCAGACTTAGAATACTTCTTAAAAGAAGGTCATAAAGAATTCTTAACAGGTGAAACTAAAATGTTAAAGAATGAATTTGGAGAATGGGAACAAGAAGATATGTATAAGTTTAGCGTAGGAGATTTCCATAGAGACTGGTGTCAATACACACAAGTATGTAATGGATTATTAATGCAATCACCAGCAGCAATAGGAGCTAAGAAATCAGTAATAAGATTCATGGAAGAATTCAGTGATACAGATTTTGTTATTCCTGTAGCATTTATACACGATGAGATTGTATTTGAAGTTAAAGAAGGACCTAAGATGTATGGTTTTATAGATGATGTTGCAGAAATAATGATAGATAGTATGCAATCAGTATTAACAGAAGTAAGAATAGCAGTAGAAGCAGAACTTATGGATTATTGGATGAAGAGTGGAGGGACTTGGTCTAAACAATACTGGAAAAATCCAAAAGATAGATGGGTAAAAAGTAAATAAGATCACCCTTTTACCTTGACGTATAAAGAATTATGTGATATAATGTACAGCAGAAACGAGGAGATACTATGAATAATTTAACTATGTTAACTAAAGAAGAGCTAAGATTATGTAAAGGAAGAATAATACAAGAGGGAGAAAGTGTAAAAAGTATGCTATTAAATGGAGATATGTGTAATTCTCCTTCAGCATTAACAGTACGTTTAAATACTATTAGAGAACTCTTAACTATTATAGATAATAGATTGGAGATATAACTATGAGTGATAAATTTATTGATAGAGATCAAGCAGTTAGAAAGGGTCAAGCATATAATTTAGCTATTATGTCAGCTTGTGCACAAGGTAAAATAAATGATAATGAATTTATATGCAAAGAATTCTTACGTCATTATCAATTCGCTAACCTATTACAAAAAGCAAGTGTAGACCAATTAACAATAGCATTGAATAATCCAGAGTTAATTGAAGCAATTACAAGGTTAAATAAATGTTTAGAGAAGTAATCTTAAATAATGAGAAAGACTGGATGGCTATAAGGTCTAAAGTTTTAACTGCCACTGAAGTATCTGTAATACTAGGTTTAAACAAATACAGAACCATAAACGAAATATTAGCAGATAAAAAAGATCCTAAGCCATTTGAGAATTCTTATACTGTAATAGGGCAGTTATTAGAACCAGTTGTAGTAGCATCTACAAATAAAATATTAGGAACCAACTTTAAATTATTTGAACAAACAAAAGACATTAAAAGTTTTTTCTTAGACGAAGAATTAAAGTTAGGTTCGACACCAGACGCAAGTGATGGACAGAAATTATTAGAATGTAAGACTACTAAACCAGGTAACTTTTTAAGGTATTCTGGATGGCCTCCTGTTTACTATTTAGCGCAATTATATACTCAGCTATTATGTACTAGTTTAGAAGAAGGATTATTATCTATATTATCTACAAACCTAGCCCCTATTTCTCAGGAAATAAGGATACCTATAAGCATATTTTCAGTATCTAGAAGTTCGAAAATAGATTCATTAGTTATTAGTGAGGTTGAAAGATTTTGGAACACTATAAATGCTAATAAAGTATTTAGAGTAAATAGAAAACAAACATTAGAAACAGAAATAATATTACGTTGTTTAACTAAAAGGATATATTAATGACCATATCATACTCAAGTGACGTTTATAATCTAGAAGATATATTACACTACCATATAGCTAAATATAGAAATAGTAATTATGATAAAGATGAATTATATCAGATAGCGTATTTAGGATACTTACAAGCTAAAGCTAATTATAATCCTGATAAAGGAAGGATGACCTTATTATATGTAAGTAAGTATATTAAAGGAGCATTATATCATACAGTAGTAAAGAACAATAAAATAAAAGCTACTGAATTAGACTTTCTAGAATCAGAAAGTGGAGATATAATAGGTATAGATGAAAGCATACTATGCGATAGAGAAAGAACAGAAGATTTAAAATTTAAAAATAAAATGTTTAACCATATAAATAAAATTAAGCAGGTTATACACTTGATTCCAGAAGAAGAAGCTAGTATAATATATGATTATTATCTATCTGCTAAACCTAAAAGTTTATTAGAGATAGCTAGATTAAAAGGAGTAACTAAACAGCGTATACACCAGATAAAAGCTGCAGGAATAGAAAAAATAAAAGTCCTGTTAGGTAAAGAATACTTAGAAAAAGGACTGTAAATACAATAGACAAGGATAGTCAGTTATGCTATAGTAATTTAAAGTGAGGAGAATAAGATGACCTGTATAGCAGTTTTACGTGATAAAAAAAGTTCTCTATGGTTTGCTTCAGATAGACGACTATCCTCAGACCACAACATAATATCTTCCAATGAACCGAAAACTAAATTATTAAATAACATATTAGTATCAGGAGCAGGTACTGCTTGGATATGCGACTTAATATTAGAACGTTATGAATTCCCTACAATAGAAAACGACGATCCAGAAAACTTCTGGGCACATAATGTATTGTATCCTGATTTACTTAGATGGTTAAGGGAAGAAGGTTATGTAGATAAAGGAGGTATTAAATTAAATACTGGCGCGTCCAAAGGTAAAGAAGATAGAGAAGAAGAATATGCTATAATGTTAATAGGAGCTAACTCAGCTTTATTTGAACTAACTATAGGTGAATCTTCAATATCTATAACTAAAGTAGATACTCCATACGCTACTGGATGTGGAGGGTCTTATGCTTTAGGATCATTAAGAACTACTGAAAAGATGAAGATGAAAGTTAAAGATAGATTAAAATTAGCATGTGAAGTAGCAGCTCAATGCTCCTCAGGTTGTGATGACCGTATAGATATATTAACCAATAAGGGGTTATTCTAATGGGCGTAACTAAAGAAGATATGATAGAAAGAATTGAAATGGTAGACTATGCTCAAGCTAGAGGTATAGATACTAATTGTGATTCAACAGAACTAGCCTGGCGTATAAACGAATATAAATTATCTAAGGTTAAAACAATAAAACAATTTGTAGGTACAGAATATGACTGGTAAAAAGTTTTTTGAATTACCGTACCCTCCATCAGTTAACCATTACTGGGGACAGTACGCTATAAAGAAAAGAATTATAATGTTTGTAGGTAAAAAAGGAATAGCTTATAAGCAAAAAGTTAAAGATTTATATCCTAACCCAGTTACTTTTCAGACTAGATTAAGAATAGAAATATATGCATTCATGCCAGATAAAAGAGTTAGGGATATAGATAATCTAAGTAAGTGTTTACTTGATAGTCTAGTACACGCCAAAATTATATTGGATGATAGTTTAGTAGATGAATTATATATTAAAAGAGAGAGAGTAATTAAAGGCGGTAAATTAGACGTCTATATAGAGGAGCTTAATAATGAGTAATATAGTACCTATAGATATAGAACTAGATAATATAAAAGAGCTAATTAGAGAAGCTTATGTTAAAGATGCCAATAGAGTCCCTCTAATTAATGTTCGAGACGGGAAACTACACTATCCTATGATCGGTTTATGGTGTAAGGACACGATTGATAGAACTTTATTATTAAGAATTATTCACAAATTAATTAGTATGTATCCTCATAGAACAGTAGATATGACAGAACATCTACTGGATAAGATACCAGTCACAGAGGATTCGACCCTAGAAATATGTTGGTTAGTGGGATTCATATCGGCCGCCCAAGTATTTGCAGAAGAACCAGAAAACAATAGTGTAATATTAGAGTTATTTAGAGATGCAGAAAGAGAATCTCTGGATCTATCAGGTTTAAATAAAACATTAAAAGAAATAATAGCAGAAGATAAAGATGAATAAGACATTCAGCATTCTAAAAAATAGAATGAGTAAAGAATCAAAGAGGAGAGTTAAAGTGAAGCAATCTAAACTAATAGGTATAATTAATAAACCTAAGATTTTATTTTATGATATTGAAACCGCTCCTCTAAAAGCTTGGATATGGAGAACAGGAGAGCAACGAGTTAATCCTGGACAGTTAGTTGCAGGCAGTGACCAGTATGAAATTATCACCCTTTGCTATGAATGGGCACATAATAAAAAGAAAGGACAATTAGATTGGGGAAAGAATAAAAACTCTAAGAAATTAGTTGAAGAGTTTACTAAAATATGCGATGAAGCTGATATAGTTATAGGTAAAAATAACAGAAGATTTGATGATAAACATTTAAATACTATGCGAATGATTCATGGGCTACCAGGTAGACCAGATCTATTAGCTAAGGTTGATGACTTAGAATCTCAATTACGTAAACACTTTTATTTACCTTCTTTTGGTTTAGACTATGTATCTAAAATGCTAGGCTTAAATGGTAAAGATGGTATGTGCTTACAAGATTGGATAGATATAATGGAGGGTACTCCAAAAGTTGCTGCCAAATCATTACTTAAAATGAAGAAGTATTGCAGTAAAGACGTGTCAGATACTAAGAAGATATGGAATCACTGTATGGCACACTTTCAACCTAAGTTTAATCATTCAATACATAACAGTTCTTTATGCTGTAAATATTGCGGGTCTACTAAAATACATAAGAATGGGATATCTGTACAGGGTAAAACTATATACCAACGATACTTTTGTACAGCTCATAATGGTAATGCAGGCCGTATATCAATTAAAAGTAAAACTGATATATTGACTTAAACCTAGAAGTATGGTAGTCTAACAATAGAGGCAAAAAAGAAGAGGTATACAATGAATGACTTAAGCGTAGTATCAGTCTTAACTCCTAAGAAGATCTATGACGAAGTAAGTAAAACGATTGTAGGTCAACATAAAGCTAAGAAACTTGTAGCTAATGCAATGTACTTGCACTTAGTTCGGTTATTCAAATTAGCTCAGGATCGTGAAACTAATCCGGAAGCTAAGATGGATAGTAAATCTAATATACTTTTAATGGGTCCTTCAGGTTGCGGTAAAACATTTATTGTTCGTGAAACTGCTAAGGCTATTAGAAGGTTAACTGGCCTTTCAGTATTTGAAATGCTTGAAGTAGATTCTACGGGACTTACTTCTAAAGGTTGGGAAGGAGACGATCTTGATGATATGATTGGGAATTTCTATACTAATAGATTGAATCATAATAAAGATTTATTCGATGCGTCTATTATCTATTTAGATGAATTCGATAAAAAGGTAATGCCTGCTGTAGGTAGTAGTGGTACTGATCATAATAAACAACTACAATACAATCTGTTAAAGATGGTAGAAGGTAGAGATATTGAAGTTAAAGGTAGAGATGGTAGGGCTATTATTGATACTATTAATACTTCTAACGTATTGTTTATTTTCTCAGGTAGCTTTGAAGAAGTACGTAACAAACGTAAAGATAATGGCAGTAAATTAGGCTTTACTTTCAATAATTTACATGAACAAGCTGGAAGTTTACATGAAGCTTTAATTGAAGTAGGGGCTGTAACCGAATTAGTAGGACGTATTGGTTTCGTAGGTGAGATTGAACAGTTAGAGAAAGATGAGTTGATTCAGATTTTAATTGAACATGTTGTTCCTAAAGCTGGTGAACTCTTAGGTAGAATAGGTATTAACTTAGATGAAGAAGGAGCAGTCTTTGAAGAAATTGCTGATCATGCTATTAAACGCAAAACTGGTGCTCGTGGTCTTGACGTGGAGTTGTTCACTGTTTTAGAGGATCGAATCTTTAATAGTGGATTAAACTTATAAGGAATACTAGATATGGTAGATAAAACATTAATACCTGAAGAGTTTTATGATGTGGCTTTAGTTCTAGAGATGGGAGCTAAGAAATACGGCAAGGATGCTTGGTTACATGGAATATCTATGAGCCATAGAAGTAATCATGAGTCTATGTCTAGGCATTTAGCTGAAGCTTATTGTCATAAAGATATTGACCATGAGTCGGGATTGGATCCATTATTACATCTAGCTACTAGAGCTCTGATGGAATATACAATGAAACAACGGGGGCTAAGTAAACTACTATTAGATGAAAAAGAGTCAACTAAACTTAAAGAATATATAGACTCTAAGCCCCTACCTAATAAAGAGCTAAGGAAGGCTCTAAGGGATTCTGCTGAGTTCTTAATGAGGATTCAAGCTTCTGATATACCTTTTGAATCTGAAGTGCCTGACGAGCTTGTAGATAACTCTATGATACGTTCAGCTTTGAGAGCTGCAGGTAAGAAATTTGATTTTGATCCTAACGAAGAAACATAAACTCAAACATTGCCTCACTTTAAAGGTCCTTAGGGGCCTTTTCTTTTGGTACCTGGTAGGGTACTACTGCCTTGGACCACCTTAGAGTGCCTTGGAGATATTTAATTAAAGCTTGACAGAATACAAATTATATGTTATAATGACTACTATAAGGGTCAAGGGGAACCTAACAGTAAGTATAATACTTAACAGTATTAACTAAACAGTGAGAACAAGCATGAAAATATGTCAACGTGGTATTGCACTAATTAAGAGTTTTGAAGGTTTAAGACTTACAGCATATAAATGCCCAGCAGGTATCTGGACAGTAGGGTTCGGTCATACTGGTCCAGACGTACTACCCTACATGGTTATTACTGAACAGCAGGCTGAGGGGCTTCTACGTAAGGATTTAGAGGTATTTGAAGAGACTGTCGAGTCTTCTGTTACTACACAGCTAACTCAGAATCAATTTGATGCCTGTGTTTGTTTAGCCTTCAATATAGGTAGAGGAGCATTCCGTTCATCTACACTAGTTAAGTTCTTAAATAATGAGCAATATGAAGATGCTGCCGAGCAATTCCTTAGGTGGAATAGAGGAGGTGGCCGAGTATTACCTGGGTTAACTAGAAGACGTGAAGCTGAGAGAAAGTTATTTTTAGAGGAATAATATGAAATATAAATTAACAATTGAATCTGATGAGTTAATAGATATACAATTAGTTACAAAAGCTGGTGATATGTACAGTGCTTTAAGTGATATTAAGAATTATGTACGATCCCTACATAAACATGAAGTACATGAAGATACAAACGTAGAAGCAATAATAGAAAAAATCTACGACTATATCATAGATTCTACTAGTGACTTAGATGTATAGGTGACGTGAGGCTGATTTATTTATCAGATAAACGGTCAATTACTTTGTCGACTTGAGCTCTTATATATTTTATATCTTCCTTAAGCTCAGCTTGTTGGACCTTTATTGGTTCTAACCTCACGTCAATCTCTTTAATAACCTCATAGCGATCTGGTCTACGAGTCATTTTATCTTCTTGACGTCTCATACGCAACTCCATAGAACCTAGCCAGAGGCCCACTACCCCAGTAAGAATCCAACTGACTAGATCTATATTCATGTTATTTACCTTTATGCTTGAAATATTCTACTTGACGTAACCGTTTTAAAGCTTCTTCTCTAGATTTATATACTCCTAAGCTCTTACCTTCTTCAGAACGTACCATCCATTTACCGTCAGCATGAACAATCATATTAATACCTTATTTTTCCACACTCTAAAATAACGCTACCTACTGTATCTTCAGCTGCATTAATAACTACACCGTATGTAGCTAACATAATGTCACCTGTAAATCCAGAAGATTTAGGGTTTTTTATTCCTTTGACAGCTGAGAAATCATAACTCCCAGTTTTCGAAAGGGTGATCCCTGCATCATCTGTAGTAGCATCAAATAGTAATCTGACGCTCATGTTAGATAATGACCAGTTAATTTTATTAATAGAAAGTGTAGTAGCTACACCACCTATTGTATATTCTGACATATCAGCAAACTTAGTAGCAGTCAATTCAGCATCGCCACCGGAGGAGATTAACCCCTCCAGTAATACTGTGTCTGCACTCTCTGCTAACAGTCTAACTGTTAAACTAGGTGCTGCCATTTTATTCTCCTACTGATGCTAAGTATTCAGCTATAACTTCTGGAGTCCATATTGCTGCTGCAATATTACGTACCATTTCAGCTTCTCCTGAAACGTCTTGTCCTGGATGTAGAACTTTTCTATGATAGTTAGAAGCCAATACAATATCGTCCTCTTTAATTACTATTTTTTCTCTTACTTGGATGTGCCCTAAAGCTACAACCTCTGCTTTATCTAAAATTATTTCTTTAACAATCGCCACTTTAAGTCTCCTTAAGCTAAAATATAATAACCTGAAAAATCTAACTGACAACTAGCATCAGCATCTGTATCTATATTTAATAGATCCGCTGCATCTACAGTATCCCTATAAGATAATCGTAATCTATCTGAAGTATAGGGTATACATATTCTAGGAGTATTAGCCGCCCAACCTGAAGCTACTCCTACTGGAAGTACTGGATATTCAGAACCTGTTACAGGAGAAAAAGGTAAACCTGAAATATATAATGCACCTCCACCTTGATTTGATACACTACTAGTAACTATATGACCCCAAACAAAAACTAAATTTCCTATTTTAGTATATTTTCCGGTTTGAGCAGAATGTCCCCAAGTAGCTCCTGTTGAATAAAATGCAGGTGTCCAGGTACCTTCTTCATAGTCATCGAAAAGTTCATTGCCCATGGTAGTACCATCTGCAGTTGCAGAAAAGTCAATACCTTGACCAGAACTCATTACTAAGTTACAATCAGTTAATATAACGTTACCTGTACCATTAGGTTCCATGTAAATATTTTTATTATCAGAAGATGTAAATAACTTATGTGTATCTAAGTCTAAGTCTCCACCTAATGTTGGAGATGTATCATTACTTAATGCTGTATCTACAGTTGCCCAAGTTAATACTCCTGAACCATTAGTTTGTAAGAACTGACTAGCATCGCCATCTGTCGCAGGTAAAGTTAAAGCTACATCAGCTGCTAAAGCAGGAGCTTTTAATTCAATATAATTAGTACCTTCATCAGTATCTTCATATAACTTTATAGAAGCAGCCCCACTTGCAGAAGCCTTAGTGTAATTTGTAGCTAAATCTGCCAAGTTTGCAGAATAAGCTTGAACATCAGTACCAATAGCAAGTCCTAAAGTAGTTCTTTGATCTGAAGCAGAAGCATCGTCTAATATAGCTCTACCAGCAGTTGTTAGGTCTGTAGTTGCATAAGTATCCGAAGCTGTAGTATAAATCATTTTATCAGCAGCAGTAGTTAATCCAGCAATAGACGCTAACCCTGCATCATAAGCTTGAACACTTGATCCTATATCCGTAGACGCTAAGAAAGTTCCCGTAGTTTGGGGAAGGGTCATAACATAATTAGCAGATAAAGCTGTAGGAGCTATAACAGTAACACCTTGTGTACCGTTAGTAGATCTTTCTTTAAAGGTTAAGCTAGAAGCTTGCGTTTCATTAGGTACCCATTGAACAATTAAATCGTCTAAGTCTGAACTATGAGATTGTACACTAACTCCAATTGCTTGATCAGTTAATATAGTTCCTGTTACAGAAGGTAAAGTTACTACGTAGTCTGCTGCTAAAGCATCTGCGGTTTGTATAGAAACTTTATTAGTTCCATTATTTGTAGCTTCATGTAAATGTAATACTGTAGGAGTAGTTGCAGCTTCAGCTGTAAAGTAACCGTCAGCAACAACTGAAGACCAACTCATTACACCAGAACCATTAGTTTGTAAATACTGTCCAGCATCTCCATCAGTACCTGGAAGAGTTAATACTACATTAGCAGCTACACTTGCAGGAGCTTGTACTTGAATATAATGCGCTCCATTATCTGAATCCTCTAAGAATTGAATATAACCGGCAGCAGAACTATTTCCACCTACTATTATACCGCCAGATACTTCTGGAACTTCAGGAGTAAATAGGGAAGATGTGGCCGCTGAGTCTAATTCTCCACCAGATTCTCCTGATCTAACTTTCCAGAATTCTATAACTAAAGAACCTACTGTTCCGGCTGCAGCGTTGATTGCTATACCGTAAGTATCTAAAAGTATACTACCAGTAGATCCTGAACCTCCTGGGTTTTTAACTCCGTGGATAGCCTCAAAATCATAACTGCCGTTCCCGCTAAGGGATAGCGCTTTAACAGGCGTATCGGCCTCAAATTTAAGGTCTACGTTCATATTCTCTAGAGACCACCAGACTCTTCTAATAGATAATGCAACAGCTACAGGACCAACTGCAGCATAATTAGCTATATCAGCTAATACCATATTAGTTAAATCCGCATCTCCTCCTTCAGCTATATTAGCTCTTAAGATGACTGTACGATCATCTTCAGCCAACTCAACAATACTAAGTGCAGGTGCTGCCATTTTTATCTCCTATTTATTGATCACCAAACATAATTACCGATAACACATTAGCATCTGTAGCAGAACCTGCGTGATCAGTAACTCTTATTCTAACATTAGACGCATCTACTATTACAGACCCAACTATTAAGGGAGCTCCCGCTGTTGTAGACGCTGTAGCTACTACTGCAAAAGCAGTCGATGAAAAATCAGTAGCTATTGTTATTGTATAATCTCCTGTACCATTGTCTGTTACACTTGTTATATTATAACTTTTATCGATTGAAATTGTTGCTGCTGACATATCAGCACTATAAAACCAAGCTTTTGAGGCGCTTGGATGATATTGTTGTACTGCAGGAGATACTGCACGAGTATTATCTGAACCTGCTTCCATTTCAGATTGAACAGCTATTTCTATTTTACCTGCAACTGTATCACTAGCAGCAGAAACTAAATCAGTTACTGCAGACCAGCTTAAAATTCCAGATCCATTAGATATCATTACTTGATTAGCATCACCATCTGTAGTAGGCAATACTAAAGTATAATCTGCGCTTAATGCGTCAGGAGATTGCATAGTTATTTTATTAGTTCCGCTAGAGGTTACTTCATGGAAATAGTACCTAGTAGGATAACTAGTAGAAGGTAAATTTATAAAGGTAGCTTCATTTATTATGAAAGTCCATAAGTTAGCTGCTGTTGACCAATAAGGAGTATTATAATCATGACATAATATACCTTGAAAAAAACCATTATTATTAGGTAAATTAAAGGCAACATTTGCACTAGATGCTGAATTAGATACACCTATAGTACCATATTTAGTATGGGTACTATTATAAAGATTTATAACTCCTGTTTGAGGAGCAGTGGATCCTGACGGATATCCAATAGTTACATTAGTAGATCCATGATAACTAGTACTATATACTGCACCTATACCTGCCGAATCACCACTAGATAATACATGAAAGGCAGCATCAGAATATAAATCTCCGGCTTTATTAATTATTACTTGAGTATCATTTCCAGCACCGCCCGGAGCAGCAGAAGCATCTACAGTCGCCCAACTCATATTTCCAGAACCATCTGTTTTAAGATACTGGTCAACATCTCCATCGCTATCTGGTAAAGTAAGGGTGACATCTCCTGACAAACTTGCAGGGCCTTTAATGTAAACTCCTGAAGTTCCATTATCTGAGTCTTCTTTAAATCTTAAACTTGCGGCACCTGAAGCACTTGCTGGCGTCCAATTAGCAGCTATATCTAATAAATCATCATCTACTGCAACTAAGGCGGTTAACTCAGACTCTTCTGCTGCTAAAGTTAATAATTCTGCACTAACCTCGGTTAAAGCTTCTATTTCAGGAACATAAGCTACGTCGAAATAATCTCTTGGGTCAACTAAATCTAGGTCAACTTCAGGACCTACACGTAATGCTCTGGCTGTAAGGTCTCTTAAAGCTTGTACTTCTAACTTTAATTTATCGAAGTCGTCTTCCATATTTTCTGCAGGTAAAGCAGAATTTTCAACATAATCTGAACTCTGTAACCAGTCAGAATTAAATTCTATAATAACTATATCATTTGCTGTAGGTATATATCCAGTTTGAAACACTACATTACTGCCGGACATTTCATATTGTAGATGCTCATAACAAAGAGTATAAGTTAAGGCGGTCTCGTCTTGTAAGGATACTTTTAAATAGGTACTATCATTTAGAAAATCAAATGTAACAGGAAAAGTATCAAGACTTCCGTCTCCGTTATATACATCAGGTTCATATAGTGCAGATACAGTCATTTTATTCTCCGGGATATCCTTTAATATGTATTAATATACAGTAAATTAAATACTTGTATTTACTCATCTGAAGGCCATACTTGATTCATTAATCCAGTAACATAAGGCAAATTACTATAAGGTAAAAATCTTAATGTTGCTTTAATATCATCATTAGTTACTTCATCATCAGTCATACCCTGTATCGCTTTAGTAGCTTGTCTTATAGTTCCTGCTGTAGGGCCCATTATAGAACCTTCTACTGTAGAATCCAAGAATCTAGCTTTACTTGGGTCAGAAGCAGTCCTGTAAGTATCTAAGAATTTAGTACCCATTAGACCTAATACACCAGAATTACTTAATCCTGCAGTTATAAAGTCTCCATAATCAAGTTCTACATCTCTTCCTTGATACCAATTTCTTAAAAGTTGTACCATACCACCCATATGTACTAAGCCTATGATACCTATGAGTACGTCTTTATCTCTACGTTGAATACCGCTTATAAGTACTCTACTTGTAGCTGCATTCATGAATGAGTTAAATTGATAGAAAACCTTACCTAAAGCATTTTCTTGAATCCATAAAGGTTGGGTACCTATGCCGCTTTTAAGTATGGTAGATTCTACATCAGTGTTCACCGCTGATTTAAAGATATTAAGAGCTTCTTGATCATCCCATAAATGAGGATTAATTACATAAGAGCCCTTTAATTTTTGAGTATGAGTTTTTATTTGTTGTTCTAATCTAGAGTACATACTCTTATCTATACCTATGGAGGCTAATACTTCCATATCTTCAGGAGATTTAGTAGTTTTTCTAATAAGTCTAGTTAATCTTGCAGAAGATATTTGACCAGCAATACCTGATCCGATAGCTGTCCAGTCACCAATAAAGGATGCTTTAGATAATATTCCTGTAGCTGCTTTAAAGGCTATATCAGTTTTAGAGAACTCTCTTAGTATTATATCAGTATCTTCTACTCCGTCAAGTAATCTAAGAGCGTTATTCATTTTTAATTCTAAGGCTCCTATACTATCATCTAGTTGTTCTTTAGTTATTTTAGAAGTTTTCATACTTCTAATCATAGGGTACCACCCATCTTTAATTGTATTCCACATTCCAAATCTAAATATAGGCATTGCGATTTCTGATAAACTACTAAGAGTTACTCCTCCTAAAAGCCTAGTATAGTTATAATCTAATAATCTACTTATATATCTATCACTTGATCCTGGTTTTCTGATTTGACCTAGTACTGATCTATACATCTTTACAGCAAATTTTTCTTGTTGTCCAAAATATCTATTAATTTTAGCTATTTCTGCTTCATCTGTGATTCCTAGAATAGATTTATCTGCATCCGATTTTATACTTCTAATTACATCTTCTATAGAGCCGAATCCAGTTTTCTTTAAAGATTCCTTAGCCGCAAGCATTCTACCAGTTCTTTCCATATAATTATTATATAATCTAAAAGCATCGTCTATTAAAAATTCTTGTATCTCTGAATCTGGAATCATTAATTGACGTTCTTTAGTAAACTTACCTTTAGATATTAAATTCTCCATCATACCGCTAATAGCTACTGCTTGATCTGATTCTCCTCTAATACCTCTAAGAAAAGAATAAGCAATCTTATCTGCTTCTTCTGCAGTTCTAGAGCGAGCTAATGGAGTACCATCAGGCTCATAATTTCTTAGCCAGTTACCTACTTTAGTTAGGAATTGATCTTGTGTTCTAGGGTCTGCTAATTTATCTAGATCATAAGCTCGAGTCATGTAGTTTCTCATAAACTCTTTATCTATTTGACCTTCAAATATTCCAGCAGTTTCCATTTCTGCAAGTCTACTATCCATCTTAGATCTAAGAAGTTGAGAGAGTTTATTAACTCCTGGAATTTCATCGACTCTTAAATGATCAGTCATATTCTGAAAAGCTCTACGAGAAAACTCTCTAAAGGATATTTTATCTGACCCTCTAGTAGTTTCTAACCCGCTTAGAATTCTTCCCTTTCCAGTATATTCTGTATAAGTATTCATTATTTGATCAGCATCGTTAACTAAAGATCTTCTATTTCTAGAAATCATAGATTCAGCTTTATCTCCGATACTAATACCTTGAGCGTGTTGTTTTTTAATTAAGGGAGCATCATAAAATACATCACCTAATTTTTGAATTGTTTGAGATTTACTTATTGCTGCTCTTAACTCTGGGGCAGCTATTTGTTCTAACCAAGGAACTTCAGCACCTGAAAGAGTTTTAACTACTAGTTTATTAATGTGAGCTAAACCAATATCTGCTCCTACAGTCTCTGCTGCACCTACGCTTCTATCTAATAGCTTTTCAATTGATTCTTTACCTGATTGTTCAGCTAATTCTGCTGCATTAATATCTAACGCCATACGAATGTTAGATTCACCTGAAAGTGATACTACTCCTTTAGGAGATATTAATTCTGTCGTAGGTAATTTTTGAGCGGATTCTTCTATAGCTTGTTGGTATGCAACCTTACCTGCCATATCTTGGGTAAAGTCGTCTACTACAAATTTAATTTCATGTTCAGAATCAATAGCAGAAGCCAATAATTTTTTACTGGCGGCCGCAGATTCTTTACTTAATGCTCCTATAACACCTCCAAATAATGTACCCGCTACAGATTCTGCAATTAGATTTGTAGTTGTCTGTTCTATAGTTCTAGTTTCTGAGGTAGTTTGAAGTATGGCCTCTCTAGTTAATCCTGTAGCTGCCCCTAAAGCTAATCCTTTAGCCGCCCCTGAAGCAGTTCTAACTAAAGTACTAGCATTCTTAGCTACTTTGGCGAACGGTATTAAAGTTATAGGATCTACTAAGCTATCTGCTAATGCGGCTATTAAATGAGTAGGAGTAGAAGCTTTACTTAAGATTTCTTTTTGTTGTAATTCATAATCTATGTTAAATACTTTACGATTATATTCTTCGTTATTTTTAACTTCTATAAATTTATCTGCATATTCAATTAGATCTGGCCTGTTAGTTTGAAGCTCATCTATAGGTTTAAAATTAGGATCTAATATATTAGAGGCTTCAGGTTGCATAAACTCTGTAGCTAATCTAAATACGGGGTTTTCTACAGAATGCCAAGCTCTAGCTGCTTCTAAAAAACTAGTTTTATCTTTAACAGTCTCTACAGTAGTACTACCGTCAGTATTAACTATAGGATTAATAGTTCCTTGAAGTACTTCATCTTCTGTAAAAAATGGCATTGTATACCTCTTATATTTGGTCTGAGAGCTCTGTATCTATAGCTTTAAATTCAGGAGAGTTTCTAAGTTCTTTTTCGGTTTCTACCGATTGTCTCCATACTGCTTCTTTACTTCCACCAGAAAGCCTAAAGATTTCATTTAACTTTTTAGCATTCTCTAAATTAGAAATTGTAGGTTTTTGATTAGAAGTCAAGTACTTAGAACCTACAGGAGTCCATCTAAAAGGTTTATGAGTATTTTTATTTAATACTGGATATTTTAAACCTTCTACTTCATAACAAGCAATCCATGAGGGTATATCCTTTCTTTCCCCAGTTTTAGGATCTACCATAGAGATTGAATTAGAAGTATAACTATCTGATATTAAAGAGATTTTATCTTCATCAATTCCTACTGGTAATATACCTATATCCTTTACTTCATTAATTAATACCTTGCGTATAGTCTCTGCAGGCATACCAAGAATTTTTTCTGGTGGCCTGTAAGAATATTCTTTCTTACCCGATACTTCAGAAATACCATAATTCTGACTCATCATTTGAACTGCATATTTAATTGCTGAATCTTTATTACCTAATTCTGCATAACCATCTCTTAAGAATTCATAAAAGGTATCTGAAGCTTCTTTACTTATCCTGTTTCTACCAAACATATTTTCAGCTCCTGGTAAATTATCAGCAGCTAATTCAGTTAGGGCAGTGCCTTTCTGTAAAGATCTCTCTTTATTAAAATTCTTTAAATTCTGAATTCTAATGTCTTCAGGTTTATTTAATACTAATTCTCTAGATTGTTGTAGGGCTTCTACAGGAGATACTCCTCCTTTTTCTACTAATAATTGAGCGTGCTCCATAATAGCAGTAGATTTAGAATCAAATCCTTTACCTAAAGTACCTAAATTTCTATCCTTAATATAAGAATATGCAGCAATAGCTTCTTGTGCTTGCTGAGGAGTACCATATTTAGTTACATAATTTAATTTATTACTGAAAGATTTTACTTCTGTAGGTATACTAGCAGCTAACTGAGCTTCTTCAGAAAGGGTGACATTTCTTCCTAATTGGTCACTTGCTTGTTGTACCATACGATTAAAATAAGAATCTACTAATTTAGGGCTAGCGTCTGAGATTCCTTCTCCTTCGGCTATTTTTTGTCCTAAAGATTTTAACTGAAGATTTTCTATTTCTTTATCTGCAGTTACAGAAATAAATTTAGAAGCTAATTGTTTATATGTAGAGGGAGCTAATTTATCTCTAACTATCATTAAATCTTCTGCAGTCATATTACCTGCTGCAATCTTAGAATCTATAGTTGATATTATATTAGCAGTTTGAGCTAAATTATCTAGTTCTGCAGCTTCTTTTGCTTTAGCTCTCTCGATATCTAAACTATGAAGTCTAGTTTTTAGTTTAGCGTCTAAGTCTAATTTAGTAGCTTCTTGAATTCCTAATTTAGTAGAAGTATTAGATAGCCAAGCTACAGCTTCTTCAGGATTAACTTGAATAGATTTCATTAATCTATCAGCTATTACTTGCTCTTTAAAATTAGAACTTAGAGCATCATATTCTTTAAAGGATATTACACCTGCTTTAAAGGATTGTTCTATAGCTTCTAAACCTCTTTGTCTATACGAGTCCATCATCCCTGTTTCATCTATAAGAGCCTGATTAGCTAATTCTTTTAAATTCTTACTTAATGAATACTTAGCGAATTCTGATTGTTGGCTTAAGCCCTTCTTTAAAGAAGATATTTTTTGTTGAGCTACATACTCCCCAAATTTAGCTTGAAACATTCTACCTACTTCAGGATCTATAATAGTAGATCTTACATCTTTAAGTATGTTGTCCCCTATTGAAGATATGTCGCTGCTTAAGGATTGGTATGTAGGATTACCATTAGCGTCTACAGTTTGTTTTTCTCTACCTTGTTTTCCTTTTAGAAATCTTTGTGTAGCTTCGACCATTTTATTCTGCAATACAGAAGTTTGATATGCAGCTTTAGAATCATTAAATAGTTTTTGACCTTCTTGGTCTATTACTTGAGATACATGTAGAGCAGCCTTTAAAGATTCATCAGCTGAACGAGCTGCCGTATTAGCAGCTTGGCCTAATAGTTCTCCTGCAGATATGCTTCCTCTACCTGTTGATTGAACAACTCCTAGATTAATTCCAGCATTGGATAGAGCAGGATTAGTATCGTCTGGTCTAGCTATTGTCGCCATATAGTTTCCTTATTATTGTTGGAAAAACTCACCCATTAATGTGGGTAATGTATTCCACATCTGTCTACTTGATTGATAACTTCTAGCTGCTTGAGCATTCTGAGCATTAATTGCTTGTACATCAGCATTCCATTGAGCTAATTGAGCTTGATATTCTTGAACATTTGCTTGCTCTTCTAATTGATATTGTTGCATTTCAGCTTGATACACAGTTGCTCTACGAGCATTTTCTGCGTCTAATCTAGTATTCAACATCTGTGTAGCTGCAGTACTAATAGTCTCATTTCTAACTTCTAAAGCTGATTTAGAAGTCAATGATACACCAGAAGCAGCTATTTGAGATACTTGAGAGCCTAAAGTTCTTTGGAACAACCTTCCTTGTGCTTGTAGTTTTCTTTGAGTGTTAAGATTATCTACGGCTAGATTAAATTGTAGAACTTCAGGAACTAAAGCTGCTTGTTTTCTATAACCTTCAGCTGAAAGTAGCGCCCCTTGAGCGGCTATTTGGCCTGAATATCTTAATTGAGCAATTTGATTTTCAGTTGCTTGTTGTTGATATTGCTCTGCAGCATACATTTGTCCTAATCCAGCAATTGATTGTGCAGTATTTCCCCAATCAATATTAGGATTTAATTGAATATTATCAAATATACCGCTAAAAAAATCTGACATCTTATTACTCCTCTAAGTAGGAAATTACATTAATTGCATTTTCCCCTAAAGCATCCATACTTGCTTTACATGTTGGGCAAAGTAAACCTCTCACTTTATCTCCAACTTTATCTACTAATAATTGTTTTTTAAAATTTACCTTATGTTTACCACATATTTTACAGCAATTAGATTGTCTTTCTAATATTATATTATATTCATCTTTAGTTATACCGTGAACTAATTTAAAGACGTCAGGTCTATTAAAAGTTATTGGAGGTCTTTTATTTTTAGCCATTATATTACTCCACCATCTACCGCACCAGTTATAGCTACTAAATTTAAAGGTAAAGGATCTTCTATAGTTATTGTTATAGATGAGGTGTCACTCCAATTTAAAGGGCCATAATCTACAGTACCTGAATATAAAGGTATTTTAACTCCTAATTCATCTGCAGCACTTCTAGCAGGTATATAAGTAGTATTAATTATAGGCTTGACGGATTTATAAACTTTAAGTATAGGATTACTCCAACGTACTCTTTGACCTTGCATTGAACCTAAACCTACATCAAATTCAATACTTTTGGTAACTAAAGTCGTCCTATAAGGTAAACCTACAGTTACTTCTCCTGCAGACCAATCTAAAGTAATTGCGCCAGAAGATACTACTTCGTCAGGATGAGCAGCTCCATCGGTTTTAACTTGTACCGTTTTACCTTCTAAGTGTGTTAATCCAGATATACTAGATACTTTTTTGAATGCTTCTCCGCCAGAACCATAAGCATTAAAATCAGTTGTATTTAAACCTACTAATTGAAAAGTATGAGTAGCTACCCCAGCTATTTCATAACTAGTGTCATTTAAACTTGATATTAAATCTTTATCTGAGTCCAATGATAACTCATAAGGATCTATTAAACCTTTAATTATCACGTGATCTCCATTAGAAAAACCATGACTAGTTGCTGTTACTACTGCAGGATTTGCCAGTGTTATACCTGAAATTGTCTTCGGAGAGCTCAAAGTCAAGTAGGAATCAGAAAACCCGTGTATATCGTCTTCGCCTGAACCGTTAAGAAATACTTCAATGTATCTTTTAGTAGCACCTCCTATAGTTCTTCTAACTACAACCCATACTTGATCCTCACTACCGCGTGTTATCGTCTGAACAGCCTCATAGTACCCATCGGTAATATGTTTCGTCCAGCCTATCACCCTTTTCGACCGATCGTAGGTGCCAGACAATAACTCTCCGGTATTTGTAACTGCATATATTATACTGTAAGGTTCTTGTGCATACGCTATTTCTTTAATTCCATCTATAGCTATATGTTCAGATAAGAAGGTTAAATCCTCACCTGTATAAGAATCTACGTTAAAATCGTATCTAAATGTTCTAACTTTAGTCCCTGCTCCTTGAACAAATACTACTTCTTCACCTATAGTAGCTACTTGTTGTTTTTTAGACCCATAATAAGTTCTTGGATAAATAGCAGGTATAACTGACGTTGTACTAGGAGTAAGTGAGAATTCTCCCCCAGAAGTTCCAATTATTAAATCTCTTGACTCTGCCATCCAGTTAATTTGATTGACTTCATTAGAATCTAAGTCTACTTCTATAGAATCTTCGGTATCAGGACCTGTACCAAATGACGTATATAAGCCGGCTTCAGACATCCAGATTGTTTGATTTTGGGTAGTAGTACCTCCGTACACTAGTCTTTGATCGAATAGCCCTATAGCTCTAGGATAGCCTCTGGTCGCAGTCCAAGTAGCTACTTCTAAGCTCCAAGTAGCCGTATTAGTTGTAGCATTTAAAGACTTTAATACTAAGGCGTCTATACTAGAACCACTATTAACTGATATTATTTCTAATACTCCACCTGCTGCTTTAATAAATTTACCTACATCAGCAGATCTAAAAGCAGGACAAGCTAGTCCTGCAAATCTTTTGCGTACTATACCTCCAGATACATAAGCAACATATCCAGAAGTATCTTCACCATTTAATTCAAAAGTATATGTAGATACATTAGCTACTGTGTACACTTTACCATTTAATGTAGACATACCCACTATATCATCAAAAGTTACACTATCTCCATTAGAAAAGTTATGAGCAGTACTTGTAGTTACTACTCCAGGATCTGCACTAGTTATACCTGTAACTGTTAATATAGGGCCTAAAAATCCTGATAAATATTCAGATCTAACATTAACTACAGAGCCTATAGAAGAACCATCAAATGCTAATTCTACTACAGGACTTAAATCTAATGTCCAATCCCCAGCTGCTATAGCATTTGTATCAGTAAAGTTATCAATTATATCGCCTACTGCTACAGTACTAGAGGTTATAGAAGTTATAACTGCTCTTCCTGTTTCTCCAGTAGCATTATTAATTATTTGCCTACCTACATCTCCAGTTAAAAATACTGCACTAGATGCTGTAAAGGTTCTATCTACTCCTGATGTATGAGAAGGAGTTAAAGTTATAGTCCCTCCGGGAGTATATCCTGCCTCATAAGAAGGTTCAGGAGAGAAACTAGTAGCTTCTATAGACCAAGTTAAATCTGAGTTTAAAGTTAATGTCTGAGGCGCTACACTTGGGTGCACCATAAATATTTGGCTACCTTTTTGTTTTACTTGAATATCTGGTAAATTAGCTGTAGAGTAAGGACTTGCTATTTCATAAGGACTTGCACCACTTAATACTTGTGCTTCATTAGTATAAAATCTAATATATAAATTACCTAATTCTAGTATATATGCTATATCTTGACTAAATTGAAATCTAAGTAACCTAACAGTTGCTGAACTAGATTTAATTTCTGCTATATATTTTGAACCATTTCTTCTTCTAATAGGTCCATATGCTGTAACAGTAGCGTTAGTAGCAGTAACTAAGCCATGTTGATATTCAGCAGTATCTGCTCTACCATCTAACACCGGAGAAACTTCACCTGAAGTAAATGCTGTTTGATTAATAATCTTTTTAGTCACGTTATTACTCCGTACTAATTAAGGGCCATAATAAACGTTATCGTCATAACCAAAAGCCCCATTTCTAACCATGGTTAAATCAGATATTTGTAATTGATCTTTAGATCCTTGTTGGCCATCTATAGCTAAACTATTCATTACTAATTCTTCATATTCTTTTTTTAATCCTGCAGCTAATTCTTTATTAGCGGTAATTGGATATGCAAGATAGCTAGCTAATAATGTTTCTATAGCTTCTGTTAATAAGGGACCATAATCTTCTGTACTTGTAGGTACTCCTATATAACGTAAGAAAACTTCAGTCTCATCTGTTAATAACTTATCACCTTCTACTTTATATTCAATATAAGGGTCTCCATCTACGTCTAATACTTTTAAGCATTTAGGACTTGTAGGTAATTGATATTCATAAGTATATTCGTATTCAGGAGCAAAAGCTGTTTGCGCTAATTCTTGTCTAAATATACAAGTAGTCCATGATCCTTGAATCATTGCTCTGTAAGATAAGTCATCTATTAAAGTATTACATAGATTAGCAGAAGTAGTCCCATCTGATAAAGAAACTATGGGAGCGGCCCCTATTCTAGTTAATGCCATATTACATATTTGTACTTCACTAGCCATTAAAGGTCTCCTGTATCTTATTAGAATAATCTAATAGAAATTCCTTCAAGTTATTTTCATATTTATCTGCATGTTCTTTATAAGCTCTTAAAAGCTCTAATAACATGGTTTTATGCAACTTTAATGGAATGCCTACTGCTAAAAATGGAATGTCTGTTCCATGAGAATATACAGGCATTGTATACCCATACTCAAATTGATTTAACTCTTCTTTAAAGTCTCTAGTAACTCTAGTTTTACACTGAACAGTATTAAACTGTATACATATTTTATTTTCAGATACTACTAAATCTCTCCATTCCTTAGGATAACTAGCTATTCCATGATTAAATTTAGTTGTTTCTATCATTAAAGACCTTAAAGAAAAGGGAGCTTCCTTGCTCCCAAGTATTGTTTATATTAGATATATTCTACTATACAGACTAAAGTACCAGCTGCTGCAGTTGCTGCCGCTGTAGTTACTTTGAAGCCTACTGCTAATAATCCACCACAGTCTGCAGATAATCCACCTGCTTCCCAAGCTTCTTTAGCTATATCAGCTACGTCGTCTGCTTCGAAACGAACACTGGTAGGTGTTACAATAGCGGCTTGTAATCCTGCATATGCTGACGCAAAGACGTCTACGTCTACTGCATCGCCTACTACTTTACCACTAAATGCTTGATTTCCACCAATACCTGTATAGAATAGCCCGATATCTGCAGCTAGTGCAGGAGTAGCGTGTGAATCTAAATCGTCACATAAAACTTTAACGTCTAATATAACGGCATTTGATGGAATCGCATTCATAAGAATTACATCATTAGCTTCATCGATAGACGTTGTAGCTACTTCAATTTGCTCTATAGATACTTTTACGTCCTGTTGTAATTTTTTGTTTATTCCGCCATCTCTGGCTAGAATTTTAGTTAAGCTTACCGCTTTTACTGTTGTTGCTGTCATTTATTTTCTCCTAGTTAGAGGGGCCTATAGCCCCTCAAATTTAAATTATTGGAATAATATGTCGGCTACTAAAGCTTCTTCCATACGTACTGCACCATAAGTCATGAAAGCTTGAATTAAGATTTCACGATTCTTATGAGGAATCACGTCGGCATATACTTCGATATCACTAGATATGTTAGCTCTCATACAACTACCAGTTAGAAGTAAGCAACGATATACGCTACCTGACGTGTGAACTGGAACTCTTTGAGATCTAATTATGTTGATACCGCGGAATTTTGGAAGACGTCCATTAGCTAATACTTTACCTTCTTGGTAATCAAAAGAGGTAAATAAGCTGTCAGCCATTAAGTCTTCGATTGCTCCGGCCCCTGCTAATAAGAAGAGTTCTTCACGATCTACGTCTACTTCATTAGCTTCTAATAGTTTTAAACCTGAGTTTAATTTAGCTACGGTGAAACCAGTTGATCCATGAGCTACTTGCATGTTTGAATCAAATGCTTGGGTACCAGAACCGGTTTGACCAGTTGCTGCTGAGCCAAGAATAGCTGCTAAAACTACATCATCAAATTCTTTAGCATGTGCGCGAGCCATTGCTGTAGTGATGTAACTAGTTGGATCCATCATCATTTTAAGAGTATCTAAATCGCTGACGGAAACAGCTGCCTGTTTCTTAACAGTAGTACACATACGACGGCTATGAGCACTGTCTTGTACTACGGAATCCTGCCATCTACCAGAAACGTCTGCTACGGTTAAAGCTCCAAAACGATCGAAAAAGATTTTCTCACCCTTTTCTTTGGTTACCGTTACTACTGGACGAATCTTTGATTCTGTTTGTTCGACTAATGTATGGACATTGTCGCTATAAGCGTTGATATACGCTTGGTCTATAGTTACTGCCATTGGTATTTCTCCATTTGTTTAATATTAAGTTAATTACTTTATTGGTTTCGAACGACTTGTCCTTGCGGGGTCATTGTTCTGAGCACTAACGTAGCTTTAAACGACGGCAAATAACTGCAGGGTCGCCGTGGACTTATCTGCTAGCATATAGTATATAATGTACAGTACCTTAAAATTTAAAGGCACTGTACAAATATAGTGTATATTCTATACTGATCTATATAATGCTTCTAGTTCTGCTACTGCTTTACAATGT